>Ga0209187_1000051_pt1 | contig 275118 bp, 210 predicted proteins | sample BantaG_FD_187430 | JGI IMG/M metagenome (GOLD analysis project Ga0209187, IMG submission 187430) | Marine algal microbial communities from Bantry Bay, Ireland - BantryBay_4 metaG (SPAdes) (version 2) | ecosystem: Host-associated > Algae > Red algae > Unclassified | place: Bantry Bay, Ireland...
GCGTGGAGTCCTGGCGCGGGGAGGGTGATGGAGTGGCGGTGCGTCCTTGCATCTACAACTAACGAACAAAACGCCGCGTCGGGTCGGCGTGAACGGTGTTTAAGAGTTTTGCGTAATGATCAGCCGTCAGGGAGCGGACCGCCGAGGTCAAGGTCAGTTTTCTGCGGACGGCAAGCCGCGGGTCCGCTTCCTCACGGGCGCGGCTCGTTGAACGCAGCATCCTTTCGATAGGGCGGGTTCGGCCGTGATTCGACAGGCATTTGCCGGCGACCGGCGTGCCGAACTCGCCTGCCGTGTTCTTCCTTCGCGACCTTCGCGCTCTTTGCGTACTTCGCGACACCGGCTATCGGAACCACCCACTACTCCATCCCACCGTCCGCCGGTTCCACCACCTCCACCGCGTCCAGCCGGCGGACGTTCCAGGGGTTGGGGTGCAGGCCTTTCAGTCGTTCGGGGTCGAACAACTCCAGGTTCGTGTAGCCGTACAGCGGCATGATGGGCTGGTCGCGCAGCATCATGGCCTCGGCGTCGGCGAGCAGCGCCATGCGGGCGGCCGGATCGAGTTCGTCGGCGGCCTTCTGCAGCAGCGCGTCGTACGCGGGGTGGGCGTACTTCATGTCGTTGTTGCCATCGGCGGTGCGCAGCATGTCCAGGAAGGTGGTGGGGTCGCGGTAGTCGCCGTACCAGCCGCCGCGGGCGATGGTGAAGGCCTGGCCGCGGCGACGTTCGCGGAAGGCGGTCTTTTCGACCTCTTCCACCGACACATCCACGCCGAGGTGCGTGCGCCACATGTTGGCGATGGCCAGGGCGGGGATGTCGTGGCCGCCGCCGCTGTTCACCAGCACGCTGAGGCCGCTGACTCCTTCGCCTCCGGGGTAGCCGGCCTCGGCCAGCAGGGCCTTCGCGCCTTCGGGATCGAAGCCGATGCCGGCATCCACCGGCGGGGTGTAGCCGTCGAGGATGCCCGGGGGCACGAAGGTTCTGGCCACGGGCTGGTTCAGGCGGGTGACGTTTTCGACCAGCACGTTGCGATCGACCGCCATGGAGAGCGCGCGGCGGACGCGGGGGTCGGCCAGCGGGTTGGGCTGGCCGTCCACCTGCGGGTTGCAGTTGAAGAGGTAGAAGTAGGTGCCGGCGGCGGGGCCGTAGTGCACGTCATTCCGGTCGCCGCTGCGGCCGGCCGCGACCAGTTCTGCGGACTGGGGCGCGGCGGTGGGCACGCCGGGGTACCAGTCGGCCTCGCCGTTGTGGTAACGCAGCAGGGCGGTGACGGGGTCGGCCACCACCTGCACCACCACGCGGGCGTTGGCCACGCGGTCGCGGGCCCAGTAGTGGGGGTTGGGGTCGACCACCAGCTCCTGCTTGAAGGCCCAGCGGGTCAGCTTGTAAGGACCGTTGCCGACCAGTGCCCTGGGGTCGGTGAAGTAGCCGGGCTTCAGCGACACCGTGCCCGACGCGGGGTCGACCGACTCGAACGCCTTGGCGCTGTCGGCATGCAGCGGCATGAAGGCGGCGAAGGCGGCGAGCTCGTTGAAATAGGCCACGGGGCGGCGGAGCCTGACCTCCAGCGTGCGGTCATCGGGCGTGGAGAGACCGACGGTGTCGGCGAAGTGCCGCTTGGCCTCCAGCCACGCGGCGTGGCCGTCCAGCCCGCCCGCGGCCACCCGCGACAGCTGGTCGACGCGCCACGCGGTGAACGCCTCGGCGCCTTCGATCTCCAGGAACAGGCCGCTGTAATCGGCCCCCATGTCGGGCATGATGGCGCGGCGCCAGGCGTAGACGAAGTCGGCTGACCGCAGCACGGCGCCGGTGGACCACCTGGCGTCCTCGCGCAGCGTGAAGGTGTAGGTGCGGCCGTCGGGGCTGACCTTCGGCAGGGCGGCCGCGGCGGCGGGCTGCAGCTCGCCGGTCGCCGGGTCGGCACGCAGCAGCGGCTCGAAGAGGCATTCAATCACGCGGAAGTCGACCAGCCAGCTGGTGCCCTGGGGGTCGAGGGTGTCGATCGCCCCCTCGCTGATGAAGCGCAGCGTGCCGCCGCCATCCGCCGCCCTGGGTGCGGGGGCCTCGAAGCCGCAGGCGGTCGTCAGGCTCAGGCAACCCGCGATCAGGCAGCCAAGGGCGGAGCGGAAGGCGAGACGGCAGTCGTGATGAAGGCTCATGCCCGCATGTTAAGGAGCGGGCGTGTTGACCGAGGCGGGCCCGTCGGCGGCGGCACCGAGTTCGGGCAGCCAGCGGTCGATCGATTCAGGCAGCAGGCCGACCTGATCGAGGCCCAGGGCCCCGGCGACGGCAAGGCCGCCGAGCACGACCAGGGTGAGCGCCGCCCGACGCAGGGGGCGGCGTCGTTTCCGCCCGCCCGTGGCGTCGTGAGGCGCGGCCGCGGCGGCCTGCGCGGCGTGGGCCGCGGCCACCTTGGCGGGGTTCAAGGCCAACCGGTCGTAGCGTTCTTCATCCTTGGCCGAGCCCTTCCGCGTGATCGCGCCGTAGTGGCCCTCGCCGCTGGCTCGCGGCACCACATAGAAAATGCGGTTTTCTTCGTCACGGACGGCGCGGCCGATGTCTTGGTCGCGGATCCTCACGGGGTGGCCGGAGTGCGGGCTGTGGATGGTCAGTGGCATGAGAGGTCTCGATGGGGATGCGATGCGTGGGCACGTCCGAAAACTCGGCCAACCGGGATTGTACCCCGTGCCCCACGCCCGCCGACGTAACCCCGTCGACCCGCCGGGGGCCGCGGGTCGGAACTCGCACCGTGCACCGCAGGGTCCTCGCGGGTTACATCCTCGACGCGTGCCACGGTCGTGCGGTCGATACCCCGGGACCCGCTTCCCCCGCCTCCCGAACTTCAGACCCGGACGCCTGAGTGATGAACAAGCAAGAGCTGATTGACGCCATCCACGCGAAAAACCCCACCGCGGCCAAGGTGTTCCTGGAGATGTTCGACGAGCCGACCCTCGACCGCTACCTGCGGCGACTCAACACCGTCGCCGGCCACCGCGGCCGCGACAGCGGCTGGGTCCGAGAAGGCGCGACGCCGGCGATCACCAGCGGGGCGGACCTGGCGGCGTAGCGGCCAGCCAAGACCAGTCGGCGGCGTAGGCGTTCACTCAAACAAGCCGGCGGCGTAGACGCCAACCAAGACAAGCCGGCGGCGTAGCGGTCAAGATTGGCCGAGTGGGCGAGTGGCCCCGTCAGATTGCCCCCCATCCCGACGCCAGCCGCTTCACGTGGCCGGCGTTTTTCGTTGCGAACGAACCCGGCGTGTTGCCCGTCCGATCGCTTGCCGCGAAACTCACCGGCATGAACGGCCTTGCCTTCGATGACCTGATCGCCGACGCCGGGCCGGAGCTGATCCGGCCCGCGGCCCAACCGATCACCGAGATGACCGACGATTCGCGGCGCGTCGCGTCGGGGTGCGTCTTCGTGGCCCGCGGCCGGGCGGACGCAACGTCGGACGGCGACGGGTGGCGGGCCTGGGTCGTCGACGCCTGCGCCGCGGGCGCGGCCGCAGTGGTTGCCCCCGCCGCGGTGGACGTGCCCGACGGCGTGGGTCTGGCCGTGGCGTCCGTGGTCGATCAGCCCCTGGCGGCCGAGCTGGCGGCACGTTTCTTCGGCCACCCCGCGCGGGGGCTGAAGCTGGTGGGCATCACCGGCACCAACGGTAAGACGACGGTGGCGACGATCGTGCAGCACCTCCTGAAGACCGGCGGCATGCGCTGCGGGCTGCTGGGCACCGTCGCCATCGACGACGGCGGGCCCGGCGGGCCCCAGCCCGCCGAGCTGACCACGCCCGGCGCGATCGAGCTGCAGCGCGTGCTGTCGCGGATGGTGGCCAACGGCTGCGCGGCCGCGGTGATGGAGGTCAGCAGCCACGCGCTGGACCAGGGCCGCGTGGCGGGGCTCGACTTCGACGTGGCCGTGTTCACCAACCTGACGCAGGACCACCTGGACTATCACGGCACGATGGCGGCGTACGCCGCGGCGAAGGCGAAGCTGTTTGCGGGCCTTCGCCCCGACGCCACCGCCGTCATCAACGTTGACGGCGACTACGAGCATGAGATGTCCGAGGTCACCGCCGGCCGCCTCTGCTGGACTTCGACCGTTCTCCCGGGCGGAGGAACATACGAACGCGGCTCCACCAATTACATTGTAGTCGGACGGGCGGTCGAAATGCGACCCGGCTCCAGCCTCGTTGAGTTGCAAGGCCCCTGGGGGACCGTCCGCGTCAGCGTTCCGCTCGTCGGACTTCACAACCTCAGCAACGTTCTGCAGGCCGTGTGCGCTGCTGATGCGATCGAACCCTTTGGATCCGAGGGGATCGAACGACTCCGATCACTCTTACCCGTCCCCGGCCGGCTCGAACCCGTCACCTTCCCGGGCATCGGCCGGCCCGGCGACGCGCCCGCGGTGCTGGTGGACTACGCCCACACCCCCGACGCGCTGGTGAATGTACTGGGCACGCTGCGCCCGCTGACCCCCGGCCGGCTGATCTGCGTGTTCGGCTGCGGCGGCGACCGCGACCGCACCAAGCGCCCGAAGATGGCGCGGGCCGCGGCCGACGGGGCGGACGTGCTGATTTTGACCAGCGACAACCCGCGCACCGAAGACCCGCAGCAGATCCTGGGCGATGCCGCGGCCGGCGTGCCGGCCGAGCGACGCGGCGCCCTAACCGTCGAGATCGACCGGGCGAAAGCGATTGCGGCCGCCGTGGCGGGCGCCCGGCCCGATGACACCGTGCTGATCGCCGGCAAGGGCCACGAGGACTACCAGATCATCGGCACGACCAGGACGCACTTCGACGACCGGGAAGAGGCGGCGGCGGCGCTGGCCCGCTGGAGCGGGTAGCGCCGCCGGCCCGGACCCCATCCGCGGGCGGGGCGGCGGCGTAAGCCGGGGGGGCGCCCCGCCGATTGCGCTTCTCTTTCCGGATCCCGCCACGTTGAAACGACTTGCTCGCTCCGCGATGACCGCCGCCGGCCTGCTGCTGACCGCCGCTCGCGAGACGGCGCCCGCGGCCGCGGGCGAGTCGCGGGCCGCGCCAACAGCGGCAGTCCGTAAGCTCTGCCCCATGCCGACCGACCCCCACGCCGACTTCTGGAAGTTCGACCATCTGGTCCGCGTGACCGACGGGCGGTGGCTGCGGGAGCCTGCCGAAGCCGACCCCGCGCCCACCGGGCTGGGCCACGACACACGCGCGCTGTGCGCCGGCCACGCCTACCTCGCGGTCGAGGGCGAGCGCTTCGACGGCCACGGCTACGTGGGCGAGGCCTTCGCAAGGGGCGCCGCCCTGGCCATCGTGGGCCGCGACGTGGGCCCGGTCGCCGCGGGGCCCACGCTGCTGGTCGACGACCCGGTGGCCGCGCTGCAAGACCTGGCCAGCGCCTACCGCGACGTGCTGGCGCGGGGCCGCTGCAAGGTCATTGCGGTGTGCGGCAGCAACGGCAAGACCACCACCCGCCACCTGCTCCACCACGTGCTGACCGCCGCGGGCCTCACCGGCACGCAGAGCCCCAAGAGCTTCAACAATCATCTGGGCGTGCCGCTGACCCTGCTGGCGGCCCGGCCCGAACACGACTTCGTCGCCTGCGAAATCGGCACCAACCACCCCGGCGAAGTGGAGTCGCTCGCCGCCATCGCCTGGCCCGACGCCGCGGTCATCACCAGCATCGGCCGCGAACACCTGGAGTTCTTCAAAACGATCGACGGCGTGGCGCACGAAGAGGCGTCGGTCATGCGTTTCGTACGCGCGGGCGGGCTGATCGTGACGCCCGGGGAGGCCGCGGCGTGGATGGCCCCGTTCTACGACGTGAAGGAAAACGTCGCCCTGCTGCCGCTCAAAGACGCTTTAAAGGTTCCTGACACCTTTTCTCTGGCCGGCGAGCACAACCGGATGAATGCGGCGCTGGTGCTGGCCGTCGCCCGCTGGCTGGAGGCGGACACCGATCGGGCGGCCGCGGCGCTGGCCACCGCCACCACGCCGCCGGGGCGCATGCAGCGGATCGTGATCGGCAACGGGGACACGTCGGTCACCGCGATTCACGACGCGTACAACGCCAACCCCGACTCGGCGCGGGCGGCGCTGGAACATCTGGCCTCGCAACCGGGTCGCACGGTGGCGGTGCTGGGCGACATGCTGGAGCTGGGCGAGGCCGGACCCGCCGCCCACGCCGAGGTCCTGCAGCGGGCCCGCGAGCTGGAGGTCAGTGTCACCCTGGCGGTGGGCCCGCTGACCGCCGCGGCCGCCGGCGACCACGTGGCCGAGGCCTGGGAAACCGCCCAGGAGGCCGCCGCCGCGGTCGGGGGCGTGGCCGACCATGTCAAACCCGGCGACACCGTGCTGCTCAAGGCCTCGCGCGGCGTCGCGCTCGAGCGCCTGCTGCCGGCGTTGGAAGAAAAGTTTGGCAAGGCTTGAACGCGGTCCGCGCAACAGCGCAGCGGCCCGGGGTTGTCAAACCACGACCGTGGGCAGGGATCGGAGTCACCAGACCGCGAGAAGCGCTCGCGGCCCGTCCGGGCCGAGCGGACGAGAAGGCACCCCCGCCCCAAGGCCGCCGGGGGTGGGGGTGGCGCCGAGCCGCGACCGAGCCACCCGCGGGTTAGGATCTCTGCCCGCTCCCAGAACCCCCACGATGCTCTACCTGCTGGTCGATTACTTCCGCGACTCCATCAACGCCAGCGGCCTGCTGGGCCCGCTGTCGGTGCTGCGCTACATCGAGTTCCGCGCGGTGCTGGCGGTCATCCTCAGCTTCACGCTGGTGGTCGTGGCAGCGCCGCAGACCATCGACTGGCTCAAGCGAAAGAAGATCGGCGACATCGCCGACTTCGGTCGGGCCGACGTCAACGAGCTGATGAAGGCCAAGAGCAACACGCCGACCATGGGCGGGGTGCTGATCGCGGCCAGCATCTTCATCACCGTGCTGCTGCTGGCGAACCTCGCCAGCTACTACGTGGTGATGGCGCTGGTGTGTCTCACCTGCCTGTTTTTCGTGGGCCTGGTCGACGACTGGTTGAAGCTGACCAGTGCCTCGCGCAAGACCGGACGGCAGGGACTGCTTTCGTGGGAGAAGATGCTGTTCCAGGTGGCCTTCGCCGGCATCCTGTGCGTGTTCATCAGCAAGTACGCCGAGGGAAAGTTTATTACGGGCGACAGCTTCAGCGAGATGGCGCACAGCCTGAACGTGCCGGGTGTGAAGACCTGGGTGAAGGAGGCGGGCGCCTTCGTGCCCAGCCCGGGGCTGATCGTGCTGGGCACGCCGCTGTTCGTACTGGTGGGCATCATCGTCATCGTCGGCTCGTCCAACGCGGTGAACCTGACCGACGGCATGGACGGGCTGGCCGGCGGGGTCATGGTCATCGTCAGCTTCGCGTTCCTGGTGCTGTGCATCATCGCCGGCTACACCCACGAAGACTTCGTGATGGCCAAGTACCTGCTGGTGCCGCACATCCCCTTGAGCGATGAGCTGGCGGTGGTGGCGGGCGCGATGATGGGCAGCTGCCTGGGCTTTTTGTGGTTCAACTGCAGCCCCGCGCAGGTGTTCATGGGCGATACCGGCAGCCTGCCGCTGGGCGGACTGCTGGGCTATATCGCGGTGGTGATCCGCCAGGAGTTCTTGCTGTTCATCATCGGCGGCGTGTTCGTGATGGAGGCCGTCAGCGTGCTGCTTCAGGTAGGCTACTTCAAGGCGACCAAGGGCAAGCGGATTTTCCGCTGCGCTCCCATCCACCATCACTTCCACCTGGGCGGCTGGACCGAGCAGCAGACGGTGATCCGCTTCTGGCTGCTGACGGTGCTGCTGGCGGCGCTGGCGCTGGCGACGGTGAAGCTGCGCTGAAGGCTCCGCTTCGCGGCCTGGCGGTTTTTTTGTGACGATGGGTGACGCGAGCCTTCGACGCAAGCCCAAGTGCGTGACGACGCCGGATCATGGGCCGTCGCGATCACCGCCGGCAAGAAGGGCCAGGGAATCAAACCGTTCTGGCGTTCGCTCACGGTGTGCCACTGGCGGCTTGTCCGCCAGTGCTTCCGGGAGTCGGGGGCACTGGCGGGCAAGCCGCCAGTGGCACGCGGATCAATCCGACGGAGGGGATCAAAACACCAGCGACCGCATCGCCAGCCGCAGGCCGCCGAGCCACTGGGCCAGCGCCGCGAAGGCGGACGCGTCGTCGCCGCCGGGCTTCTTCTTGCGGCGCTTGGGCAGCTTCTTCTTTGGCGCGGTGTCGCCGTCGGGCTCGGCGGGTTTTGCCCGCCGCTTGGGGGCCTTCTTTTTCGGGGCCGACGCGTCGCCCGCGGGCTCGGGGTCCGGCTTGGGCTTGAGCCTCTTGGGTGCAGGCTTGACGGGGGCGGCGTCCGCGGGAGGGGCGGCGTCGGGCTCCCCGCCTTCTGCAGGAGGCTTCTTCGCTGCGGCCTTCTTCTTGGTTTTCCTGGTCGCTTTGCTGCCCGGGCTCTTCTTCTTGGGGCCTTTTTTCTTGGGTGCGGGCGTCTCGACCGCCGGGTCGACCGCCGGGTCGGCCGCGGGGGTGACCGCGGGTTCGGGCGCGGGGACCGCCGGGTCGTCGGCGCGTGGGGTCGCCGTCTCGCGTGGCGTTCGCGTCGGGGGGGGCGGGGCCGGGTGGTTGGCGCCCGGCGTCTTCTTGCTTTCGGTCGGCGACGGAGGCACGTAGCCCGGCGGTGGCTCGCCGATGCGGAAGTAGCTGGGCTGGATCACGGTGCCGTCGCCGATGTCGACGGCGGGCGCGGTGAGGTCGCCGCGGAAGTTGGCCTTGGGTCCCAGGATGACTTTGACGTTACTCGACACGGTTTTGGCGTCGATGATCCCCTCGCACTCGAGGCCGGCGTGGGCCACGATGTGCTGGCAGATCAGGCGGCCGCGTTTGCCCACGACGATTTTGCCGCAGGTCTTCAGCTCGCGGATCGGCCCACGCTGGCCCTTGATGATCTGGTCGGCCACCATCACCGGCCGGTTGCATCCCGGGCAGGACGTGGACTGGGCGCTGCCACCGACTTCAAATCGGTGGTCACACTGGTAGCACTGCACCATGCGTGGGGGCAATGAACGCGCCATGGGCGGGAGCAGACAGGTCGATCGGGGGGCGTCGGCGTGGGTCGCGCAAGTTCGTGGTCGAACGTGCGCGCACGGCCGGGCCGTGACGGGGCAGGACAAACCGCCGCGCGTTGAGCGCGCGGCAACGTCGGGACGCCGAAGAGCACCGGGGGGCGGCCGTCAGGCGGCTTGCTGACGAACCAGCACCGCGCGGGAGTTGCGAATCAGATCGATTCAGCGTCCCGCGTCGCGGGGGGTGCCCATCGTGCAGGGGGCACCGCTACTTCTTCTGCTGCGGGGGCTGGTTGCCGCCCTGGTTACCGCCACCCTGGTTGCCACCACCCTGCTGCGGGGCGTTGCCACCGCCGCCAGCGTTGCCGCCGCCGCTGCGGCCGGCGTCGGGGCCCACGGCGCACATGCCATAAAAGGAGGCGCCTTCGGCCATCACCATCTTGGTCGCGGTGATGTCGCCGCGGACCTTGCCGTTGGCGTTGAGCTTCACGCCGTCCTTGGCGGTGATGTTGCCCTCGACGCTGCCGTCGATGTTCGCCACGGCCGACTCGACGTCGGCCTTGAGCGCGGCGGACTGGGTGACCTGCAGCTCGCCCTTGCCGGTGATCTTGCCGTCGAAGCGCCCGATGATGCGGGCGGTCTTGTCGAACTCCAACTCGCCTTTGAAGTACGAGTCGGCACCGATGACGGTGGTCTGGGTATCGTTCTGGTTCTCGGCCATGGGGGTACATCCTTCCGTGCGAAGCGCACGCGTTAAGTGAACAACGCTCGCCCCACGGCGGGGCGAGCGAGCGAAACAGGAGTGTATCCGCACGTCTGCGAGCCGCCCGCCGGTCCACGCGATGGAATGACCCCGCCCCGCATCGCAACAGTTGATATCGATTGTCTTTATTCGAATTGAAGGATTTGTCTGGTGACGCCTGCCCAGAAAAAATCGGCGGTTGAACCGCTTTCATATCGATGGCCTGCCGAATGGGAACCACTCGACGCGGTGTGGGTGGTGCCGCCGCACAACGCCGAGACCTGGCCGGGATGCCTGGATGCCGCGGCCGCGCAGCACGCGGCGTGGTGCGACGCCATGCGTGAAGTCGTTTCGGTCCGCAGCACGGCCGAGCAGAACATCGCCACGAACGACAGCTGGGTCCGCGACTTCGGCCCGCTGTTCGTGCGGGAAGTCGATGGCGACGGCCGCGACGTGCCGGGCGTACTGGTAGCGCACGACTTCCGCTTCAACGGGTGGGGCGACAAGTACGAGCCGCGACCGCGGGACGACGCGGCGGGTGCCGCGATCGCGGCGGCGGCGGGGGCAAGGTTCGTTCGCCACGAGCAGATCCTAGAAGGCGGCGCGCTCGACACCGACGGGGCGGGCACGCTGCTGACGACCACCGACTGTCTCTTGAACCCCTCACGCAACAACGCCGGCAGGGCGGGAGAGCGGGCGGCGATCGAGGCACAGCTGCGTGACGCGTTGGGCGTCACCCGGACGGTCTGGCTGAACGCGGACCTGCCCGGCGACGACACCGACGGGCACGTGGACAACGCCGCCCGCTTCGTGGCCCCGGGCGTGGCGGTGGTCCACCCCGCCATCGACCCCGCGCCGCTGCACGCCGCGGGGCTGGAAGTCATCACGCTGCCCGCCGCGGGCCCGCTGACCTACGACTACCCGCCGGACCCCACCGTGCCCGGCGACGTCGGCGGCGTGCGTCCGCTGCCCGCCAGCTACGCCAATTTCGTCATCGCCAACGGCCGGGTGTTCGTGCCCACGTTCGGCACCGCCGGCGACGAGGCGGCGCTGCGCGTGCTCGACAACGCGATGCCGGGGCACACGCCGGTGCCGGTGCGGGCCGAGCACCTGGTGGTGGGGCTGGGGGCGTTGCACTGCTTAAGCATGCAGCAGCCGGCGGTGTGACGGCCAGCCGCAGCCGGTCGAAGCACGCGGCGGACGAAAAGGCGGGTCAGCGTTTCGGCTTTGCGAAACGCCGACCCGGCGCCGAGCCGCCTCACCTCTCCCACGGATTCACCGTCAACACCCCGGTCGGCTCGAAGTCGGCGACGTTGCGCGTCATGACGCGCAGGCCGTGTTCAATCGCGGTGGCGGCGATGAGGCCGTCGGCGGGGGGCACAGCGCGGCCCTTCGACGCGGCGCGGGCGGTCACCTCGCCCCACCGGGTGGCCACCGGGAGGCTGACCGGCAGCAGACGGCCCTCGGTATTTTGGATGATCTGCGCGAGCCAGTCGGTCAAGCCGCGACGCCGTGCACCGGGGGCCAGCGCCGTGATTCCCTTGGTCAACTCCCCGATGGTGACGACGCTGAGGTGGATGGCATCGCCGGGAAGCGCCGCGAAGGCCGCCTTCACGTTCGCATCGCCGCGGGGGTGCTGAACCTCGGAGAGCACGCAGGTGTCAACCAGCATCGCCAAAGTCCACCTCTCGCATGGGGGACGGGTCGCGCGTGAGGTCCAGCCCTTCGAGGCTCGGGCCGTTGAGAATCAGGTCTTTCAGAGTGGGCTTTTCGCCGACCAGCTCGCGGTATTTCTCCTGCGCGATGACGACGTAGCCGCGGTCGCGGCGCGTGATGACCTGCGGCGTCTCTTCCGCGCGGTTGAGCACCTCGCTCAGGCGGTTCTTGGCCTCGGCGACTTTCCAGGCCGCGGTCGGGGCGGTGGCCGACGCGGCGGAGGCCGGGGAGGGATCGGGCGGGGTCGTGTCTAGCATGTCTAGATTATATCGGCCGGTTACGAAGCTTAGCCCAGAAAACCCTCCGCGAATGCCAAAAATCGGTACGCCCGCCTGATCCGGTCGACGGCTATCCCACCTCGCGCCGCTGAAACAGCACCACCGCCAGCGCCAGCAACGCGACCGTATAGAAGGCCGCGTAGAGGCTCACCTGCCCGACCGCGAGCAGGCTGAAGCTGCCGTCGTCCAGAAAAATCAGCGAGTGGCCCTGGGTGATCGCGTCGGCGGGCCACAAAAACTGAAGGTTGGGCACCACCAGGTAGATCGCTTTCGAAGCGAAGTCAGCGCCCTTCTGCGCCCAGCTGGAATCGGCGCCAATCACCGCGGCCACGCTGGCGAACACGTCCAGGTCGTGGGGCAGGTTCAGCCGCTCGTTCACCTTGCCGCTGAGGCTGCTGGTCACGGCTCCCAGCATAAAGGCGCCGATGCAGACCATCAGCGTCATGACCTGGCCCAGCCGGGTGGACACGGCCACCGCCACCGCGGTCAGGATCAGCACGGCCTCGAAAATCATGACCAGCCCGACGGCGATTTCGACCAGCTCGCCGTTGTGCGACACAAAATCCGTGAGCGGGTTCTGCAGCACGAAGCCCTTGCCCAGCAGCAGAACGCCCAGAAACGCAGCCGTCATGGTGACCGCCAGCGACTTGATAAACGTGCTGGTGAACACCCAGTTGTAGAGGTAGTTGCCCCCGGCGCCGACCGCGAGGGCGGTCAACGCCGCCAGCACGTTCAGGGCGATCACCGGCATGTCGAAGTGGTCGCGTGCGGTGGACATCACGCCGTGGCGGTACGTGCCCAGAAACAGGAGGGCCAGCACCCAGTAGGCCAGCGCGATGGCCGCGGCCACGCCCAGGAACTTGCCGAGCACAAACAGCGGCCGGGCCACGGGTTTGCTCACGACCGTCAGCACGGTCTTCTGCTCGATCTCTCGGCTGAGCACGCCCGTGGCGGTGAAGGCGGCCAGCAGCATGCCGGCCAGGAACACCACCGACAGGCCCATGTCCACGAGCAGCTTCTTGTCTCCGTCGCCGGTTTCCATCGAGTACGCAGACAGCGACGGGTTGAGGGCCAGCCCGCCGGCGGCCACCAGCAGCACCACGGTATAGACCGGCTGGCGGATCGATTCGGTGAAGGTGTTGCGGGCGATGGTGACCGTTTGCCTGAGCATGGCGGCATCGTATCAGCCCGTTGCAGCGATTCGCGAGGTCCGGACCGATGGTCTTCAGCGTCCGGCAACGCGTCGTCGACCGGCGCCGAGCGCCCCGTGCCGCGGGGGGGAAATGGGGGCGATAAGATTCCCGCCTGCGGGCGGCACCCCACGCGCCGCGAATCGGCGTCTATTCTGTAGGACGCTCCGCCGCGAGGGAGGGGCGGGGCGGGGAGGTCCGCCGGCTGCGCAGCGGCCCGCCCATCGACTCGTTGTGATCCCCGATCCTCCTCCCCCACTTCTCCATGACCGACGACCAGCAGACCTACTCCCGGGCCACCTCGGCGGCCCTGATCGGCGGGGCCACCCAGCTTGCGTTCGCGGTGGTGATGGCGGGCCTGGGGCTGTATGCGCGGTCAAGCGGCCTGAACGCCGCGGCCTGGTACCTGTTTGGGGGGCTGCCCATCTGGGGCGCGTTGTGGCTGCTCTACAACCAGCACCGCCTGGAACGCGTTGAGGTCCTGGAAACCCAGCAGCTTGCCACCGACGACGCGCGGGCCGCGGACCTTTTCAACGAGACGGGCCAGGGCCTGGCCACGGCCCGCAAGCGGCTCGACGGCTTCTACACGTGGGGCCTCAACACGGTGTCCATCTTCGTGGCCATCTATCTGATCGCGACCGGGCTGGCGCTGTTCTTCAAGGCGTGGCGTCAGATCGATCTCACCGACGACGGCCGCGACTACACCCGGCTGCTGGTCGGCTCGATCGAGAACATCCTTACCAACCCGTGGCTGGTCGCCGGCTTCTGCGCGGTGATGGCCTTCCTGGGCTTTCTGGTCGCACGCTACGTCGCGGGCATGACGCGGGTGCCGGCCTGGCGGGCACTCCGCGGCGGGGCGGGCTACCTCATCGGCAACGTGGTCGTCATCATGCTCTGCGGCCTCGCGGTGCTGGGTCTGCCGTTTGGCTACACCTGGGGGCTGGCCGCGCTGGCGGTCTTTGTGCCGCTCTTGATGGTGCTGCTCGGGACCGAGACGCTGCTGGCTTTCGTCTTTGGCATCTACCGCCCGCGCAGGGCCGACGAGGTCGTGCGGCCGGCGTTTGACTCGCGGCTGCTGGGCTGGCTGACCAGCCCCGAGTCGATGGGCAAGATCGTCAGCGAGACGCTGAACTACCAGTTTGGCTTCGAGATCACCCGCAGCTGGTTCTACGTGCTGCTGGGCCGTGCGCTGGCGCCGCTGATTGCCGCGGGGGTGCTGATCCTGCTGGGACTCAGCTGCGTGGTCATCGTGTCGCCGCACGAAGGCGCGGTGATCACGAACCAGGGCCGCTTCGTCCGCGTCGCCGAGCCGGGCATCAGCTTCAAAGCGCCCTGGCCCCTGGGCCGCGCCACCAAACACGACATAGGCCGCAGCCGGCGGCTGGTGATCGGTGCTTACGAAGAAAGCCAGCGCATCGCCGGCAAAGCCACCCTGTGGACCAACGACCACATCGAGGGCGAAAGTCGGTACCTCCCTACCGCCCCGCTGAACACCGACGCGGCCGCCGCCCCGACGCCGACCGACGCCACCGCCGACGCGATCGGTCCCGCCCGACCCGACGCCCGCTCCTCTCGGCTGGGCGGGCTTATCTCGCTGCAAGCGGTCGTCACCTACCGCATCGGCGACCTCACGGCGTACGTCAACGCCGCCGGGGCCCAACGCCCCGAGCGGCTGCTGCGTTCGCTGTCCGAACGCCACCTCAACGCCTTGGTGGGCACCCGCACCATCGACGACCTGCTGGGCGAGGGCCGCATCGACGCCGCCGACGACCTGCTGCAGCGCATCCGAGGCGACGTCGGCCCGGCCAAATACGCCTTGGGCCTGACCATCGACGAGGTGCTGCTCTATGACATCCATCCGCCCAAAGCCGGCGAGGTGGCCGACGCCTTCCTGGGCCAGGTCAACGCCCTGCAGAGCCAGAAGACCGACATCGAAAACGCCGAGCGCGACGCCATCGGCATCTACTCGACCGCCGCCGGCTCGCGGCCCGAGGCGCTGCGTATTGAGGCCGCCATCCGCCGGCTGGCCGACCTGCGAGCCGACCCGACCACCCCCCGCGACGACGAACTGGCCCAGCAGGCCACCATCAACCGGCTGATCGACGCCGCCGGCGGCGAGGCCGCCCGCGTGCTGGCCGACGCCCGGCTGCAGCGCTGGGAGACCGCCCTGGGCGAGCAGGCCGAGGCCGCCCGGTTCGACTTCGAACGCGCCGCCTACGACGCCGCCCCCGATTACTTCCGCGCCCGCTACTACCTCGACGCCGTCGGGGAGTCTTTCGCCCAGAGCAGCCGGCGGGTCATCTCGACGGTCCACAGCGACGAGCCGTCGGTGCTGCGGCTGGACCTGACCGAGAGCTCGACACCCGGCGGACTCTTCAACGCCGACAACTAGGTTGAAGTTCGAAGAACGAAGTTGGAAGTACCGAGAAGACGCCTGGTAGCCCCTGGCCCTACACCCCGCTTTCCCCGTCTCCCCTGCCCCACGCCATGCGAAACCTCACCACCCTGCTGATCGCCACCATCATCGCCTTGGTGCTGCTCACCTACATGTTCGTGTTCCGCGTGAACTTCGACGAGCACGTGGTGAAAACCACCTGGGGCGCCGCCGAGCCGCCCACCGCCAACGCCGACGGCGAACTGAGCGGTGGCAGCGTCATCACCGATCCGGGGCTCTATTTCAAGTGGCCCTGGCCCATCAACAAAACGCACGCCTTTACCACCCGCGTGCAGCTGCTGGAGCAGGAGCTGGCTCAGTTTCAGACCAGCGACAACAACTCCGTCGCGCTTCAGACCTACGTCACCTGGCGCATCGTCGATCCTTACCGCTTCTTCGTCGCCCTGCAAAACGTCGAAAACGCCCGCGACGTGCTGGGCACCCAGATGAGCAACCTGCTGGGCGAGGTCAGCCGCTACCGCTTCGATCAGCTGGTCAACCTGGACCCCAACCTGATCAAGCTCGGCGAGATCGAGACCAACTGCACCGAGCAGCTGCGTGAAGAAGTCGCCCGGCTGGACTACGGCGTCGCCATCGAGCAGGTCGGCATCCGCCGCCTGGTGCTGCCCGAGTCCACCACCGCCAAGGTCTTCGAGCGCATGCGCAGCACGCGGGAACGCCTGGCCGCCAGCGCCACGCAGGAGGGCCAGAACGAGGCGGTGCGCATCACCGCCGAGGCCGAGCGGGTCAAGGGGCAGATCCTCAGCTTCGCCAACGCCGAGGCCGCCAAGATCCGCAGCGAGGGCCTGAAAGACGCGGGCACCCGCTACGCCACCTTCGCCGACAACACCGAGCTGGCCGTGTTCCTGCGGCAGGTCGACACTATGAAGAAGATGCTGCCCGGCTCGACCCTGGTGCTCGACGCCAACGCGCTGGAGTTCCTGAACCTGATCCGCACGCCGGCGGACGACGCGACTCCGGCCGCCGAGGGAGCCGAGTAATCATGGCGCACGACCACGACCACGATCACGGCGCCCACGGCCACGATCACGACCACACGCACGTGCACGCCGACGACGTTCCGGCCGTGGACCCCGCCCAGCAGTCGCTGGCCGACGCGCTCAAGGTCAGCTTCTGGCTGCTGCGCGCCCTCATGATCGCGCTGGTGGTGATCTACGTCTGCTTCAGCGGCATGTACCAGGTCGCCGAGAACGAGGCCGCGGTGGTCACCCGCTTCGGCAAGATCGTCGGCGCCGACGACGGCTCGGCCCCCAAGAAGCCCGGTTTCCACTTCGGCGCCCCCTTCCCGATCCAGGAGGTGCTGCGCGTGCCCACCAGCGAGCGCACCCTGCGGATCGACCGGCAGTTCGTCTACCAGGACCCCGGCGACTCGGCCCAGCCCAAGATGGGCCCGCTGAACCCCGAGCTGGACGGCTCGCTGATCACAGGCGACGCCAACCTGGTGCACGCCCGCTTTGTCATCTCCTACCGCGTGGACGACCCGACCGACTACTTCGTGAACCTGGGCGAGCTGGCGCAGGCCGACGCGCTGGTGCTCAACGCCGTGCAGCAGGCGGTGGTGCACGCGGTGGCCAGCGTGCCGGCCGACGACGTGATCGCGGGCCGGCCCAACCACCCCGACGACCCCGACCACGACATGAAGACCAAGGCCCAGCGCACGCTGGACGAGCTGAAAACCGGCCTGAAGCTCAGCGCGGTCACCATCGAGCGTCCCGAGATGCCCGCCATGGTCCGCGACGCCTACGAGCTGGTCAGCCAGAGCGAGGCCGAGCGCGGCCGGCTGGTCAACGAGGCCGAACGCCAGCGCACCAGCCTGCTGGGCGAGGCCGCGGGCAAGGCTGCACTGCCGGTGGATGGCGAGCCCGGCCCGCTGGTGCGGCTCATCAAGGACTACGAACTCGCCACCGCGCTGGACGATCCGCAGCGCATCGCCTCGGCCGCCACGCCGCTGGCCACCGCGCTGCGTTCGCTGCGGCTGGGCACCGACGAAAACACGCCCGCGGTGGACATCGGCGGCGAGGTCGCCCGCATCATCAACGAGGCCCAGATCGCCCGCACCAACGTCACCGAGGGCATCGACACGGACGTGCAGACCGTGCAGGAGCTCAAGGCCGCCTTCGACCGCAACCCCGCCTTCTTCAAGCAGGCCATGTGGCAAGACGCCGCCCGGCAGATTTTCAGTGAAGACAGCGGCATCGAGGTGTTCTACGCCCCCACGGGCGACGCCATGCAGCTGATCATCAACCGCGATCCGCGGATCGCCAGCGAGAAGCAGCGGCGCGAGCTGGACGAGCGGCTGGAAGCCGCGAAGGACAAATAAGAGCGACTGGCTGTACCCGCGGAAGCGGAAACGGGAAGTCATTCGACCGCTCACGACCGCCAGAAATCGGGGTCATTCCCACGACCCGATTCCGGCCGCGCACGACATCGACCGCGCCGCCCACCACGACCACCACGCGACGCCGACATCGCCCCCAAACCCGAGGCCGGGGTCGGGTCCGGGTTTGACCCCTGGCCGTGCCGGGGCCTTGCGGGGGTTGAATAAGCCCACGACGTGGCCCGATCAGAAGACGCCCGCCTTATTCGAACCCCCGGTGGGCCGCAGCGTCCAAACCGCGCGACGCGGAAGCGATTGACGACGCGGTGATAATTCATTATCGTCTCGACGTGATAATCGATTCTCATTCCGATGCGGCCGGGTCCGGTCAACGGCTGCCGGTGACGGTTCTGTCGGGGTTCCTGGGGGCGGGCAAGACGACGCTGCTGAACCACGTGCTGCACAACCGCGCGGGGCGGCGGGTGGCGGTCATCGTGAACGACATGTCGGAAGTCAACATCGACGGCCCGGCGGTGCGGGATGGCGGGGCCGGGCTGTCACGCACCGAAGAGAAGCTGGTGGAGATGTCCAACGGGTGCATCTGCTGCACCCTGCGGGAAGACCTGATCCAAGAGGTGACCCGGCTGGCCAAGGCCGGCCGGTTCGACCAGCTGCTGATCGAATCGACGGGGATCGGCGAGCCGATGCCGGTGGCGGCGACGTTCAGCTTCCGCGACGAGGACGGCTTCTCGCTCGGCGACGTGGCGGAGATCGACACGATGGTGACGGTCGTGGACGCCCTGAACTTCCCGCAAGAGCTGCGGAGCGAGGACGAGCTGCGGGACCGGTCGCTGGCGCTGGGCGAAGACGACGAGCGGACCGTCGCGGACCTGCTCACGGACCAGGTCGAGTTTGCCAACGTCATCGTGCTGAATAAGTGCGACCTGGTGGAAGAAACATCGTCGGCCCAGCTCGCGATGTTGTTGCGCTCGCTGAATCCGGAGGCGGAGGTGGTCCGGGTGACGCGGGGGGCGTTGCCGATCGACCGCATGGTCGGCCGGGGGTTGTTCGACGAGGAGCGGGCGTCGCAGATGGCCGGCTGGGCGAAGGAGCTGGCGGGGGAGCACGTGCCCGAGTCGGAGGAGTACGGGATCGGCAGCTTCGTCTACCGCGCCCGCCGGCCGTTCCACACGCTCCGCCTCATCGCGGCCATCGAGGAGGAAGAACTGCTGACGCCGGTGACGCGTTCCAAGGGCTACGCCTGGCTGGGCAGCCGGCCGCAGCACGTGGCGGTCTGGTCGTCGGCCGGGGCGTCGTTCTCGATCGAGCGGGCGGGGCGGTGGTTCGCCAGCGTGCCGAAAGACCAGTGGCCCGACGACCCCGAAACCCTCGGGTGGATCGACGCGCACTGGGACGATGACGCCGGCGACTGCCGGCAGGAGATCGTCTTCATCGGCGTAAAGCTCGACCGTGACGCGATCCGGCAACACCTGAACCGTTGCCTGCTGACCGACGAGGAGCTGGCCCGCGGCCCCGAAGGGCTTGGCCAACCCGACGACGGCCTGGCGTGGGACTAGTGCGGGACGCACGCGAGCGATGCCCGGTTTCGGAGTCTCGCCCCGGTCCTCCCACCCACCCGCTTTGCTGAATCGAGTCGTTTACTGATTGATTGCGCGTTCATCTTCTAACCTTGCCGCCTTTTTCCAAACCCTCGCGGATACAAACCCCGGAGTCTTTCATGCGTTACCTTTCCAAGCGAACCCGTTTCCGATCATTCCTGCCGGCGCTGTGGTGCCTGGTCGCGATGTGTACGCTGCCGGCCACGACGGTTCTCGCCGAGCCCTTGACCGTCTGCGTGTCCTCGACCGACGTGAAGACGATCGTGGAGGCCGTCGGCGGCGACGCGGTGGAGGTGACCGGTTTCGTGAAGGGCACCGACGATCCGCACGTGATCGCACCCACGCGGCGGATGATCGAGGCGCTGGCCCGGGCGGATCTGCTGGTCATCGTTGGCAACGGGCTGGAAGAGGCCTGGCTGCCCGCGATGGTCTCTCAGGCGGGACGCGACGACCTGATGGACGCCGGCAACCTGCGCCTGGACCTCTCGGAAAACCTGCGGACGATCGTGGGGGAAGCGGGGCGTGGGGTGCCCGGGTCGTTTCACCCGGAAGACAACCCGCACTTTCTGGTGGACGGCGTGGAAGGCGTCAAGGCGGCCGGGGCCGTGGCGGCGAAGCTGAGCGAGTTATCCCCGGAACGGTCGGACACCTTCTACGAGAACTTCCGGGGGTTCGCTCGGGCGGTCATGGCGGCGATGCTGGGCGATGCGATCGCGGCGAAGCACGGTCCGGACGACTTCGAAGAACTCGCCATCGCCGTCGAGCGGAACGAGCTGGCCGAACACCTGGCGGCGCACGGCGGCGAGGCCGTCGAGCTCGGCGGTCAGCTCGCGGCGCTCGAAGCGTTTCGGGACACGCCGGTGGTGGGCGACCACGACCTCTGGCCCTACTTCGCCCGCCGCTACGGGGTGCGGGTGATCGGCTACCTGGAGCCGGAACCGGGCGTGCCGCCGACCGCACCGCACCTTCAAAGGGTGATCGGCCAGATGAGCGAACGCGGGGCCCGGGTGATCCTGACGGTGCCGTACTTCGATCCGCGACACGCGCGTTTTGTGGCCGACGCGACGGGCGCGGTCATCGCCCCGATGGCCAACAACCCCGGCAGCCGGCCCGGCGCCGAGGGGTACGTCGCGATGCTGGACTACAACGCCCGGGTGCTCCGCGAAGCCCTCGAAGAAGCGGGCGTGGCCGAGCCGGCGGGCAGCCCGTGACCGCCGCCCCCGCACCTTTAGCGCCGGCGAAACCCACCGAACCGCTGCTGTCGATGCACGGCGCGTCGCTGGGCTACGGCCGGCGGGCGGTGCTGGAAAAGGTAAGCCTTGACATTCACGCCGGGGAGTTCTGGTGCCTGCTGGGGCCCAACGGCGAGGGGAAGACCACACTGATCAAAGCGCTGCTGGGGGCCCTGCGCCCGCAACGCGGGCTGGTGCGGCGGCAAGAGAAGATGTTCCGCGCCGGCAAGGTCAGCTACGTGCCCCAGCGGCTGGAGCTGAACCCGGTGCTGCCGACCTCGGTGCGCGAGTTCGTGCTGTCGGGGTTGGCGGGGGTGCGGGCCGATGCGCTGAAGCGGCGCAACCGCCTGGACCGGGTGTTGGAACTGGTGGGACTGGGCGCAGCGCACCACCACAACTACTGGACGCTGTCGGGCGGGCAGAAGCAGCGGGCCCTAGTGGCCCGTGCGTTGGTGCGCAACCCAAGCCTGCTGATCGTGGACGAACCGACGGCGGGGCTGGATTTCGCCGCCGTCGCGGCGGTCATCAACGTGCTGCAGGAGCTCTACCGCGACTTCGGCGTGACGGTGATTCTGGTCACCCACGACCTGCACATCGCCGCCGAGCACGCCACCCACCTGGCATTCTTCCGCCACGGCCGGGTGGTCGCGGGGCCCAAGGACCAGGTGCTGACCGCCGACCGGCTGCACGCGACGTTCGGCGTGCCCGTGCCGGTGGAACGCGACGGGCAGGGCCGATGGCGCATCGGCGACGCGCAGGCGGCCCCGCCGGAGGGAAGCCGGCACGCGGACGCCGCGGCGGCGGCAGTGCCGTCCGGGGAAGGAGCGCCGACGCCGTGAGTTTTGGAGACTTCCTCGCGTCCTGGGGGCTGTTCGGGCGGCCGTACCTGCTGACCATCCTCGCGGGCATGGCGCTCTCGATCCTGGGCGTGGTCACCGCGGCGCGTCGTCAGGTGTTCATGGCCGCGGCGGTGGCGCAGGCCTCGACCTTCGGTTTCGCGGTCTTCGCGCTGTTTGCCGGCGCCGCCGCAATCCAGGCGACGGGCCACGTCGGACGCGACGCGGTGGTGATCGGCTCGGCCGTCGCGGCGGCGCTGCTGACCATGCTCGGCGACGGCCGCCAGACCCAGGGCAGCCGGCTGGACGGCGACGAGCGGACCGCGTGGGTCTTTATCGCCGCGGGGGCCGGGGCCATCCTCGTTCTGGCGCACGCCCCGGCGGGCATGGAGCAGTTCCGCCGCATGCAGGCGTCGTCGGTCATCGGGGCGACCACGCTGGACGTCGTGACCTTCGCGGGGGTGCTGCTGGCGATGGCGGGAGCGCTGCTGTGGGGTGGACGCCTGCTGGTCTTGCTGCTGGCCGACCCGGTCATGGCCGCGGCGATCGGGATGCGCGTCCGCACGTGGGACTGGGGGCTGGCGCTGGTTTGCGGAGCCTGCGTCGGCCTCGGCGTGCGATCCACCGGGATGCTCTTCACCTTCGGCTGCCTGGCGCTGCCGGTGATGATCGCCAAGCAGGTCTGCGGCGAGGTGCGGTCGTTGTTCTGGGCCAGTCCCCTTGTGGCCGCCGCCACCGCGCTGACGGGGCTCTGGCTGTCCTACGCGTGGGACCTGCCGCCGGGCCAGGTGGTGGTGTCGCTCTTGTGCGTGGCCTTGCTCGCCGCCGCCGCGGGTCGGCAGGGGTGGGACGCGATCTCGCGGTGACTCTGACCGGAGTCTGGCCACACCCAGAAAACGCAGGAAGTCTTTCGGTCAGTCCCGATTGCTGGCGCCCGAGAGGGATCGAAAGACCCTCGACCTTTGCTGCGAACGCGCCGAATCGCAGATTTGCCACCCAGGTCGTCGTCGTGCTTTGGCGTCGTCGGCGGGGTCGGGGCGGCGGGCCGCAGCCGCCCGGACCCCGCCGACGACGCTTCCGCCGACGCCATCCTCACCGCCCCGCAAAACCCGACAACCGGTCGGCGGCCCACTTCAGCCACACCGGCCGGGTGTCCTTGAAGAGCAACTCCTGCAGCAGCGTGCGGATCTATTCGCCGGCGTCGCCGCTTTTGATGCGGGCGCGGGTGAGGTTGCCCAGGATCTCGGGGTTGTCGCGCTGAATCGCGGCGGCGGAGGCGTACTGCTCGATGGCTTCGTCGTAGCGGTGCACGTGCTCCATGACCAGGCCCAGGTTGTTCTTGGGCTCGACGGCGTGGGGCATGAGGCGGGCGGCGTATTCGAACTCCCAGGCGGCGTCGTACATGCGTCCTTGAGCAAAATAAACCCGGCCCAGGTTGTTACGCGCCGGGCCGAAGGTGGGGTCGGCGCTGAGCGCGTGCTTGAGGTACTGCGCGGCGTCGTCCCAGCGGCGGGCGTCGAGGGCGTCGTTGGCCAGCTGGTGGTAGCGCCGCGCGGTCTCGGTGTCGATCTCGCGCTCGGCGGTGATCATGCGGTCCACGCGGTCGTCGAGGGTGACCGGCGGGGCGGTGCCGCAGCCGCCGGTCGCCAGGCACAAGGCGACGCCGAGCAGGGGGGCGAGCAGACGGGAAACGGGGCGGGTGGAGGAGCGGGGCATGGCGGGGGCTCCGGGAGGGAGGCGACGGGGCGGGCGGGGAACAACCGGTGCTCAGGGGGCCGGCACGCTGGCCGACAGTTCGAGCCGCCAGCGGCCGGGGGCCGGGGCGACGAGTCGCAAACGGTCGGCGGTCAGGCCGGGCAACGCGGGGTCGCTCGCTAACGCCTCCAACAGCCCAGCCGCGGCGGGAAGGCCGATCGGTTCTACCGTTATACCCGCGGCCGTCGCGGGTTCCGCGTCCTCGTTGTCTGATCGGCGGGCGGCGACCCGGGGGGTGAGCGGGCCGGTGGCTCCGGAGAGAGCTCGGCGGGCGGCCTCGACCAGGGCGTCGGACGGGGCGGGTACACGCGCGGCGCCGGCACCGGCGGCGGCCGGGGCGGTGTGACCCAGCCGGGCGAGCAGGCCGGCGGCCTCGTGCCGGGCCGCCGCGGCGCGGTCGTGCCCGGCCCGCGCGCCGGGCAGCGTGAGCAGGGCGGCGGCGGCGAGCAGCAGGCCGAACGCCAGCAGGGCGGCGGCGAAGCGGCTTCGCGCGGTGCGGGGGAGCTGCATCACGGCGCCGCTCCGTCTTCAGAGTCTGTGGCCGCGAGCCGCAGCTCGAAACGGGTTCGTCCGCGGGGCAGCAGCTGGGTCGCGGGCGGAGCGAGGGCAGGGCGTCCCGCGGCGGCCAGAGCGTCGGTCAGGGCATCGAGCGCGGCTGGCTCGTCGGTCTCGCCGCCGACGGTGACGCCGTCGGGGCCGAGCGACAGCGCGTCGAGACGGAGGCCCGAGGGGTCCGGGGGCCACTGGGCGGCGAGCGCCGTCAGGTCGGCGAGGGTGTCGGTGCGCACGGGCGACGCCGGGCCGGCGTCGGCGGGCCCCTCCAGCGCGGCGGCCCGTGCGGCGCTGCGCAGCCGCCCGAGCAGGTCGACGGGGACGTCGGTGCCGGGGAAGGCGGCGCGGTAGGCGTCGACGGTGGCCGCCGTGTCGGCCGCGGCCGCGACGCGGTGTGCGCGGGCGTCGAGCAGCCCGCAGACGCCGGCCGACCCGAGCAGCAGCCCCAGCGCGGCGGCGAGCGCGGCCCACGGCCGGCCCTGCGCCGCCGACGCTCCGGCGGGACGCAGCGCGCCGCGGGCGAGGTTGAAGCAGACCACCCGGCCGGGGGCGGCGCGGGCGGCGGCCGCGACGGCGGCGTCGGGCGTGAGCGGCGCCGACGGCGCCGCGGGGGGTTCGGGGTGCAGCCGCCAGGCGTGCGGCGTGCCCGCGACGTGCTGCACCTCGCTGTAGCACTCTGCAAGGCCGGCTTCGGTCAGCCACACGGCGGCAGCCGTTTCGTCAGACCCCGCGGGGGCGGTGTCGCTCGCGGCCACCAGCAGGGCGGTGGGCACCGCGGCGGTGACCCGAAGACCGGCGGCCCGGGCCGCGGTCAGCCGCTCGCGCAGTGGCCGGATTTCAGCGGCCAGACCCAGCCGCACCGCGGACGCGTCGCCCGGCTGAACCACGGGCCCGAACGCGGTGACGACGTCTTCGAGGTCGACCGGAAGCTTCTCTTCAAGCGCGAAGGCCAGGGCGTGGTCGCGGTCGCGCCGCAGGCCGGCGGCCAGACCTGGTGCTGTCGGCAGCGACGCGGCGTAGACCCCCACGGCGGGCAGGCCCAGCACCACCGGGCCGGTGGTCGACACCCCACGGGCGGCGGCGGCGGCGACCAGTTCCCCCAGCGCGCCGCCGCGCGGCGGCGCCAGTGCCGGGTCGTCGTGGGCGATCGCCAGGGTCCATCCCTCGGCGTCGCCCAGCACGGCGGTCAGGGTGGGGCGGCTCACGGCGACCCCTCCGGCCGCGGGTTCGCTGCAGCAGCGCGGCCGCGGTCGGTCAGAAGCTCCACCCGTCGCGGCCCCACGGCAAACGCCGCCCGCCCGTCTTCCACTGACTCGAGCGTCCAGCTACCGGCGGCGTCGCCGACCGCGAGCACCCGCACGCGCAGCTCGCCCGGGGCGCGGACCAGCGCCCGGGACGCGCCGGACTCCACCACGGTGCCCTCCAGCACCATCCCGCCCGCCGGGGGCGCCGTGGGCGCCGTCCGCGGCGCGACGTCGGGGCCCAGCACCCGCGCCAGCGCGGCGACGAGCTCACCGGGCGCGGGCGGGGTGGGCGGCGTTGGGTCGGCCGCGGCGACGGCCGGAGGCGGGGGCGGGGGCGGCACCCGCCAGGGACGGCTGAAGGGCAACGCCACCGCGCCCGCGAGTGCAAGGCCGCCGGCGGTCCAGACCAGCGCGCGGGGCAGGGTTGAGTGGAGGGGAGGAGAAAAGGCCATGGGCATCGCAGAACGGGTCACCAGTTAAACCGAAGCGTGCCCGACGGGCCAGAACTCACCCGCAGCCCGCTGTACGTCCGGCGGCCGTTATCGAGGAATCCGCGGACGCTCGCGGGCCCGGCGGCGTCGGTGAGGCGGCCCGCCAGCCGTTCCACGAGTTCGAGGTCCAGGGGCGTGCGCTGCGCCGGCGGCTGCGCAAAGTGGTCGGCCACGCGACGGGTCTCGATGTCGGTGAAGCCGTCGCCGAGCGTCGCCCGCACCACCGACTCGGGGGCGCGCGAGGCTCGCAGCGAACCCCCGCCCCAGAGGGTGAAGACGTCGAGCGGGCCCGGCGGCCCCTCCGGGGGCGCGAGGGCGTAGACCGCGTCGATGTGGTCGGGCTGCACCAGTTGGCCGGGCAGCGTGAAGTGCAGCCAGGGCGAGGCGAACCCGCGGTGCGGCCGGGGTTCCATCGGGGTGGTGACCCCCGATTCGGCGGCCAGCTGCGCAACGCGGAGCGCAGCCCCTCCGGCGTCGTTCTCGGGGTACAGCACGTTGAGGTCGGCCTTGGCCGACTCGTCGGCGAAGCGCAAGCGCCCGCGGTGGTGGCCAAGGTCGAAAACCCAGTCGAAGGCCCTCTCCCGCGTCGCAGGCCTTTCGGGGGCTGCGGTACCCGCCGCCCCGGGCTGCGGTTCGGCGAACAGCGGCGCCGTGCGCAGGACGTCTTCGGCGCTGCGCCACAGCCACCGGCGCTGCAGGTCGCCCGACACCGCATCGGCCCCGCGGCGGGCGGAAGAGGTCTGGCGGGCCAGGGTGGCCAGTCCCACGGCCACCACGGCCAGCAGACCCATGACCAGCAGCAGGGCCACGCCGCGCATCCGTCTGCTCGCTTGGCATCGTCGGCGTGCCGGGCTCACGAGCCCCCCCGCAAAATCGGGATCTGGAGCGGCGCCACCGCCGGGTCGGTGAAACGCACCAGCACCGCGTCGCGGTCGAACCCAAAGGCCGCAACGCCCGATGCGGCGAGCGCGCGGTCCACGCCCGCTTCCGTTGAACCCGGCGCTCCGCGCGCCAGCGTCGTGGCCTCGCGCCAAAGCCGGTCGTCGCCCAGCCGCCACACGATGCGCACCGGTCGGTGCCGCGGCGCGAGCGTGACCGGGTCGCGGTCCGACCAGCCCTGCAGCTCCAGCCCGCCGGGAGCGGGGGCGAGAGACAGGCTCTGGGCCAGGTCGCCGGCCAGCCGCCGGGCCAGCCGGTCGCGCCACGCCGGCGGCGCGTCGGCCCCGGCTTGCAGGGCCGCGTCGCGTGCGGTCGCGCGGGTGACCGCCAGCAGACCGACGGTCAGCAGCGCCAGCAGGGACAACGCGGCCAGCAGCTCGATAAGCGTCAGGGCGCGGCGGTTCAGGGCGCGACCTCCTTCGCCGCCGCTCCCAGCGGCACGAGCACGTCCACCACCAGCGGCATACCCGCACTCGATCCTGCGTGATCGTCTGGCCGCGCGGTGATCCGCACCCGAAGCAGCCCGCGCGGCACAAGCTGCGGCTCCTCCACAGCCACGCTTCGCCACCCCCACGTTCGCGGGGGCTTCCGCGTGGAGTCACCCACGCCGATCAGCCTCAGCCTGCCGGTGCGGCCCGCGCCGGTGGGGTCGTCCCGCCCCGGGCCCAGGCCGACGTGAAAGGAGGCGCCGCCGGCCCACCAGTCGTTTAGCGCCGCGTCGAGCGCCTCGACCGCGAGCCGGTGCTCGCGGGCGGCGACGCCGCTGCGCACCAGACGCCCCCGCGCGCTCACCGCCGCGCTCAGCACCAGAGCCAGCAGCGCAAGCGCCGCCACCACCTCGATTAGCGTGAGCGCCCGGCGGCGCTGAGCTTCAGCGGCGCACCGAGGACGCATCGTCCGGCCCCCCGTCCGCGGGCAGCAGGCCGGGGCCGGGGCGCGGGACCCACTGGCCGGTCTCTCCGACCACCCAGGCCATTTCTTCGGCGCCGTCCCGATCGGCCGCCAGCCGCAGGCCGAAGGCCGGCGTCGCGCCCGCGATGTTGAGCGGCAGCTCGACCGAGCCTCGCTCGAACCAGCCGCCGTCGTCGGTCCAGCAGCCCGTCAGACGCCAGCCACGCGGCGCTGACGCCCGCAGCGTGGCGGCCGACGCGGTCTGATCATCCGCGATCCCCCAGGCCAGCCCCTGCCCATCGAGATCGACACGCAACACCCCCGGCTCGCCCGCTCTTTCGGCGCGGTCCCGCGCCCGCGCGTCGGCAGCGGCGAGCGCGTCCCACAACCCGGTTCCCGCTGCGGCCGGCGCACCGCGCGTCACCCCCCAGGCCACCAGGCCCGTGGTCAGCGCCAGCACGGCCAGCACGGCCATCAGCTCGACCAGCGAGAAGCCGCGCGGAGTCGGAGCCGGGTCGAGCGCCCTCACGCGCCGTCCCCGCCGCCGCCCTGATCCCAGCTGCCAAGGTCCGCGTCGGCGGACGTGCCGCCGTTCAGACCGTCGGCCCCGAGGGTGTAGACCTCGTACGGCCCGTCACGCCCCGGCCGGTTGTAGAGGTACGGCCGGTTCCACGGGTCGTTCAGGTCGCCGGTCAGCAGCGGCTCGGGCATCGCGTCGGTGGGCGTGGTCAGCGCGGCCAGACCCAGCTCGCTGGCAGGGTAATCGCCGGTCAACGCGTACCAGTCTTCGAGTTCGTTGCAGATCGTCGCGATCTCGGCCCGGGCCGCGGTCTGCTTGGCGCGGATCAGCTTGCCGCGCACGTTGACCGCGACCACGCCGACCAGCAGTCCGATGATCACCAGCACGGCCATGATCTCGGGAAGGGAGAAGGCGCGGCGTTTCTTACTTCTGGGGTGCGGCATGATTAGTTGATTGTGAACGGAAGGCGGGCGTAAGCCAAGCGGTACGCAGAAAACGTCAACCAGACGGGGTCCGGTCCCGTAGGGTGGGTCAAGGGCCGCCGGACCCACCGTGCCGCGGGTCGCGACACCGGGAGACGCCACGCCGAAGGCCCCGCGACGCCGGTCAACGGTGGGTCCGCCGAGCCTTGACCCACCCTACGAAAACACGGCCATTCAATCCCGTTTCAGTTGAGATCTCCGATCTCAGGCTCGCCTTAGTTGAGATCTCCGATCTCAGGCTCGTCTTAGTTGAGATCTCCGATCTCAAGTATGGGCAACAGCGTCGCAAACGCGATCACGCCCACCACGGCGGCCAGCAGGATGATCAGCGTGGGTTCGATCAGGGTGGTCAGCCGGTCCACGCGGCTGCGCAGCTGTCGGTCGTAGCTGCGGCCCAGGCGGCCCAGCAGCTCGCCCAGGCGGCCGCTGGTCTGGCCCAGCGCGAACACCCGCGCGACGGTCGCCGGGAAGGCGTCGGTCTCGGCCAAGGCCGGGCCCAGGTCGCGGCCCTCACGCACAGCGGCCTCGCAGCGGGCCAGCGCGTCCTGCAGCACCACGTTACGCACCGCGCGGCGGCCAATGCCCAAGGCCCGCTCGAAACGCACGCCGCTGTCCAGCAGCGCTTCGAGCACGAAGGCCAGCCGCACGACGGCCTGCCGCCGGACCGCCGGGCCGATCCCCGGCAGCCGCAGCACCAGCGCGTCGAAACGGGCGCGGCCCGCCGGGCGGCCGAGCGCAATCCCGGCGGCGACGGCGGCCAACGCCAGCCCCAGCAGCACCACCAGGCCCCAATTCAGCAAGAAGTCGCTCACCGCCTTTACCGCCAGCGTCAGCGGCGGCAGCGGCTGCCCCGACTCGGCCAGCGCGTCGAGGATGCCCGGCACCACCCAGGTCATCAGAAACACGCACACCCCGGCCCCGAACACCGCGACCACCGCGGGGTAGGTCAGCGCCCCGGCCAGCCGGTTCTTCAGCGCCGCCCGCTGCTCCAGGTGGTCGGCCACCTGCGTCGACACGTCGGCCAGCGCGCCCGCGTCTTCGCCGACCGCGACCATGGCGACGGTGGCCTCGTCGAAAAGCGCCCGCGAACCGCCCAAGACCGTCTTCCAACGCGCCGCCGCCAGCGCGTCGCCCAACGCGCTGCCGGCGCTCACGCGGTCGCGCACGCCCATGAGCTGCGTGGCCCACCGCTGATGCCGCGCCGGCACCTGCGCGATGACCAGGTCCAGCGCCTCCAGCACCCCCACGCCCACCCCCAGCAGCGTGGACAGCTCGCGGAAGAGGTCCGCCGCCTCGCTGCGCCGCCCCGGGCCCGCGCCGGCGCCACCCACGGCCGCGGCGGCCCCCGCACCGACCCCGGTCGCCGGCTCCACCGCGCCCGCCGCTTCCAGTCGACGGGGCACCAGGCCGCGGCGTCGAAGCTGGTCCCGCGCGTCGCGCGGGGTGTCGGCGATCAGCGTCCCGCGGGTGGCGGCACGGTTCGCGTCAACGGCCTGGTAGGAGTAAACGGGCAAAAACGTAGCAGGCACACTCCGTGTGCCGTCCGCGGGTTGGGAGGGTCAGGGGGTTCGGTGCAAGGGCAGAGGGGTCGGGTCACCAGAACACGGGTTTGGGTTGCAGTGGGTGGGGGGGCGGTTCTCGGGAGGGCTTGAATGTGAGCGTACGCGGCGGACGGCACACGGAGTGTGCCTGCCACCTTCAAGGCAGGTCGTCGTCGCTCAGCGACGTGGTGACCCGCAGGACCTCTTCGGCCGTGGTCTCTCCGGTGCGGACCTTCGCCACCCCGTCGTCGCGCAGCGTCATCATGCCCGCGGCGAGGGCCACCCGTTTCAGCGCGTCGGCCGACGCGCCGTGTCCGATCTGCTCGCGCAGGGCCCCGGTCACCGGCATCAACTCGTACAGCCCGACCCGACCGCGGTAGCCCGTGTCCCGGCACGCGTCGCAGCCCACGCCCTGCCGCGGTGTGTCGTCGGCGTGCGGCTCGGCCCCCAGCTGCGTCACCGGGTCATCGGGTGCCGGGCCCGCGCAGTCCGGGCACACACGCCGCACCAGCCGCTGGGCCATCACCCCCAGCAGGGCGCTGGCCACCAGGTACGGCTCGACGCCAAGGTCCACCAGGCGGGTCACCGCGCTGGGCGCGTCGTTGGTGTGCAGCGTGCTGAACACCAGGTGCCCGGTCAGCGCGGCCTGGATCGCCAGCTCGGCGGTCTCGCGGTCGCGGATCTCGCCGACCATCACGATGTCCGGGTCTTGTCTCAGAACGGAACGAAGCCCCTTGGCGAAACTCATGCCGCGCTGCGTGGCCACCTGCATCTGGCTGATGCCCGGCAGCCGGTACTCGATCGGGTCCTCCAGCGTCAGCACGTTCAGCCGCTTGCTGTCGATGCGCTGCAGCGCGCCGTACAGCGTGGTGGACTTGCCGCTGCCCGTGGGCCCGGTGACCAGCAGCAGCCCGTGCTCGCGGCGGATCAGCTGGTCGAAGCGCGTACGCGTGTCGGCCGGCATGCCCAGCTCGTCCAGCCCGTGGCGCAGCGTGTCCTTGTCGAGCAGACGCACCACCACGCGCTCGCCGTGCTGGGTGGGCACCACGCTCAGCCGCAGGTCGATGGGGCGGTCGCCCAGCCGCACGCTGGCCCGGCCGTCCTGGGGCAGCTGCTTCTCGGCGATGTCCATGCCCCCGATGATCTTGAAGCGGCTGACCAGCTCGTCGTGCGCGGCGCCCGGCAGATCGAAAGCGTCGAACAGCACCCCGTCGCAGCGCAGCCGCACCGCCGTGCGGCCCGCGCCCGCGCCGCCCGCCTCGCCGGTCGGCTGCAGGTGCACGTCCGACGCCCCCAACCGCACGGCCTCGAACAGCAGCGCGTTCACCAGCGTGACCACCGGCGCCCGGCCGGTGGCGTCCAGCAGGTCCTCGATCGCCGCCGCCGCGCCCGCCACCGTGGCGGGCCGGGCGTCCACCGCGGCGATGGCCGCCGCCGCGCCGCCCCCGTCCGCCGCCCGCTCGCCGTAGGCCCGATCGATCGCCGCCCGCAGGGCCGCCGCCTCCACCACCTCGCCCGCCGCCGGCGCCACCCGGCGGCGGACCGCGTCCAGCGCGTCGGGGTCCGTCTCGGCGCCGGACAGAATCGCCGGCTCGCCGGCGCCGTTCAGCACCCCCAGCAGGCCGTGCCGCCGCGCGAAACCGATCGGCACCGCCGCGGTAAACGCGGGCCACGGCGGGGCGGTCACGGGGTCGGTCGCAGAGGGGGAAGGAGGCGTCAAATCAGGTTCGAACTCTTGGTAGAGAAGCCACACCGGTATCCGATTTTCCGCTTTCAGCCTCTGCCCTACCGCAGAAGCATCGGCTCACTCTCGGGATAAAACTCCACCCCGTGGGTTTCCGCCGGGGCGATTTCCGCCGCCTCCAGATCCGCCAGCGTGTACTGCTTCAGGTCGGCAAACTGATCCTGCCGCAGGATCACCGGCCGCAGGAACACGAACAGCGTCGACTGGCTCTCGCTCACCGTCCGGCTGGAGAACAGGTACTCCAGCAGCGGCAGCTCGCCCAGGATCGGCACGCGAGAGACCGCCTCGCTGAAGTCGCGGCGGTTGATGCCACCCACCACGATGGTCGCACCGTCGGGCAGCGTCACCGTGCTGCTGATGTTGTTGGTCTGCTTGGGCGGCGGCAGGGTGGCGCTGCCGCCCGAGTCCCCGAAACTGGACAGAGTCAGCGTGAACTCCAGCCGCAGGTGGTCGCCCTCGGCGATGTGGGGCACCACCTCGATCTCGGTGCCCGCCTCGATGAACTGGTCGAAGGCCAGCTGGTCGCTGTTCTGACCCTGGCTCAGGCTGGCCACCGGCTGCTCGGACTGACTGGAAATCTTGCCCGTCTCGTGGTCATTCACCAGCACCTTGGGCGCCGACACCACGCGGCTGCGGCCGTCGCTCTTGAGCGCCCGCAGAATAATGTCGGCGATGTCCGCGTCCAGCACCGCGCCGTTGAAGCCCACCCCCGGCACCAGGTCCAGTCCCACGTCGCCGTTGAGCTGACTGAGCCCGAAGCTGCTGAGCGCGAAGGTCTGCCGGCTGCCCGTGCGGTCGCCCGCGACGATGTCCACGCCCAGCGTGAAGTTATCGCTGGTGTCCAGGGTCACCAGCGTGGCCTCGATCATCACCTGCGGCCGCCGCTCGTCCAGCTGCTGGATCAGGTTGACGTAAAACGACTGCGCCTCGGGGTCGGCCACCACGATGATGCTGTTGGTGTTCAGGTCGGCGGTGATGGTCGCGTCGTCGGTCTTCACTCCGCGGATGGCTTGGTCGCGCAGGCCCCGCCCGTCGGCGCGGTCCGGCCCGCCGTCGCGCGGGGCGTTCATCCCCGACCGCCCGAACCGGTCCGCGTCGTCGAACGCGTTGCGCCCCGTGCGGAGCTCGGGCGGCAGGGGCCCCGCCCGGTCGCCCAGCCCCACCAGCGCGTCCGCGGCCAGGCCCTCCCCAAAGCCCGACGCAAACCCCAGCCCCGCGTCGGCTCCGACGCCCGCGGGCGCCTCGGGGGCCAGGCTGCGCAGCGTCGCCAGCACCTCCGCCGCGTTGGCATTCTTCAGCCGGTAGAAACGGATCGGGCTGTTCACCTGTGTACGCGGCGTGTCCAGCAGGTCGCGCAGGGCCGCCACCCGCGTGTGGGTCTCGGCCGACGCGGTCACCACCAGCTGCCCGCCCTCGGCCGACGTCGCGAACACCGGCTTCGACGGCGCCGCCTCCAGCGTCTTGCGAAGCTGCTCGTCGAAACGCGTGGCCGAGATGTGAGCCATCGCGTACACCTGCGGCTCCAGCCCCGGGTCGGCGTCCAGCGCCTCGGCCAGCTTCGCGGCGGCCTCGACCCGGTCGGCCGACCCGATCAGCAGCAGGCGGTTGGCTGGCTCATCCACCACCACGTCCACCGGCAGGGCCACGTCGCCCCGGCCGGTCGGCTGCCCCGCCGCCAGCGCCTGGATCACCAGCAACGACAGGTCGGCCGCGTTGCCGTGCTTCACTGCGTGAAAACGTTGTTCACTCGGGACTCCGGCAGCATCGACCGCCTCCAGCAGGCGGCTCAGCCGCTGCACCGTCGCATTCATGTCGGTGACCAGCAGCATCGACGTGCCGTGGCCGCCGTCCACCGCCTGCGCGCTGCCGCCGCCTGGCGTCAAGAAGGGCTGCACCAGCTGCACCGCCTGCTGTCCGGCCAGCCGGTCCAGCACGAACACCCGCGACACGACCGACGGCGCCGCACCGCCGTCGGGACCGTCCGCATCCGCACCGGCCCGGGCCCCGCCGCTCAGCTCGTTCGTGCCGACCACCCGAAGCCAGCCGCCCCCCTGACCGTCGATCAACACCAGATTTCGGCTCCGCAGCACGCTGTCCACCAGCGGCCGCAGCAGCGATGTCGGGATCTCGGCCGGCGACTGCAGCGAGACCTCGCCGCTGACCTTCTGGCGGTCGAAAATGATGTTCAGACCCAGTCGATCACTGGCGTAGTCCAGGAGTACGTCCAGCGGCACCGGGTCGGGCAGGTCGAGCTTGACGGTGGGGGGTGGGGCGGGGCCCTCGACAGCGACCGGCTGTGCAGTGGCCCCTGACGCCAGCAGCAACAGCCCCAGCAGCGTTGCGATCGGCATGCCGCGCAGAGAAAATTGCCGCGACAAGGCCGCTACCGGCGAAAAATCGACTCCAAACGCCAAGTCACGCAATGCTTCGCTCACTGAAGGAAAGGTTGTCCCACTCGATCGACCCGCCGGTCCGCCGACACGACATAAGTCTAATTTCAAAAGCATCTTAGGCGAATGGCCGTCGGAGTTAAAAAGCGGTTGCCGATTTTCTTACCCGGCAGCATTGACTAATATTATACATCAGCTAAAATATTTTGGCAGTAGTCGATCTAATTGATTGTTGCCTGCCAACCGCAACACATGGCGGCTGAGCCCAATTGACCGCGTCCCTATATGGATGAGGTACAACGCGACCGTCGCCTTCGGGCACCCCTTTTCCTTGTCTAAAATTAACCGCTGTACACCGCCATCGGGCGGGCGCAGCCAGACCCTATTCTGGAGATTGATCGTATGAAGTTTTTCTTGCCCTCACCCCGAGCCTGCACCTTTGGACTTATTCTCGCGACAGGTTTCGGTTCGGCGGCCGCATCGCAGGAGCTGCGATTCACCCCACTTGCAGGGGCCCAGTTCGCTCCCGGAACGTCTTTCGATGTTGCGATCGACCTGTTGTTCAGCCCGAGCGACGTGAGTTCTGAGGACGTCATTGGCGTCAGCTTCGACCTCACCGCCGATGCGGTCGGTGCGGCGCAGCCCTTTCCTGCGCTGCAGTTGACGGATATCACCCGACCGGCAGGCGGTGGCGACTTCCCCCTGGTGGGGTTCCAGGGTGATGTCCGCTCGCAGGACTTCAAGATCGGGCCCGGCGAAGCCGGGAACCGCGACTTCGGGGGTAGCACAGGGGGCGTTGGCGAGAGCATGGGGCCGGTCGACTTGGGGGTGTTTACGTTTTCACTCGCCGGATCCCTCGGACCCGGGACCTATCAGCTCAGCCTGTCCGATGTTCAGGTCGACAACCAGGTGTTTGGCGAAGTCACCGATTTCGATTTGACGGCAACCCCGTTCGAGTTCACCGTCGTGGTCCCCGAACCCACCACCGCCGGGCTGCTGGTCGGAGGAGTCGCCATGCTCATCGCCCGTCGTCGGCGTGGCGTCGGTCACGCTTAAGACCTTTCGATCGGTGGCGGGTAAAACCGCCGCTGATTTTTAACAACCCGGATCGTGGCGCCGTCTGCCCCCTTGGACGTTCGCGCAGGGTCTGACCCCCCGACCCCCAGATCGCATTTGCGGAAACTTCCGCCGAGTGTCCATCACGGCGAGCGGGTTGCCGAAACCTTGATCTGGATTTCTCATGCTGTGTCTCACACGCCCTACGGTCGTTTTATTCGCCGCTCTCCTTGCCGTGGCGTGGCCGCAGGCTTCTGACGCTTCTCCACAACTCACTGAATCCCGCTCGTCCCGGCAGCACGCCGACGGCAGGTTCCACCCGCTTGATCTTCCGCTGAGTGGGCCCCGTGCCGTCGAACCCCGGCGGTTGCGTAATGGACAAGCCCTCGTCCTGCTCGTCTTCGACCGCGACCTCACGTCGATCGGCGACATCGCGACCTCCTACGGCACGGTGGAGAGTTGGTCCGGCATCCGTTCGGCTTTCCCCAATTCAATTCAGGTCGCCGTCACTGGCCTGCCCGACGATGCCTACTACCTCACCGTCACCGTCAACGACGCCGCCGACGCCTCGGGAACCCTGCCCAAGGCAGAAGTGACCGTCGGCATGCTCCGGGGAGATGTCGACGCAAACAGACGCGTCAACCCACGCGATGTGCGACGTGTGGCCAGGGCCTCCAACCAACTTGCTCAGGACGGCGACAACTTCCTGCTCGATCTTGACCTCAGCTCACGCATCAACCCACGCGACGTGAGAATCGCGGCCCAGCGTTCAAACCGCAGCCTCCCCGCCGCCGAACCCTTCTTCGTCTCCTCACCCCAGGACCAGCAGACCACCCCCGGCGTCGCCACCCCCGCCCAGCCCGTCGCCCTCGACGACTTCGACACCCCCGCCGCAGGACTCACCCTCACCGCCACCTCCAGCAACCCCACGCTGCTCCCGACCTCGGGCATCACCCTCGCCGGATCCGGCGCCAACCGCACCGTCGCCCTCCAGCCCGCGCCCGGGCAGACCGGCACCGCCACCGTCACCCTCACCGTGTCCGACGGAAGCAGCTCCGCCACCACCACCTTCGTCCTCACCGCCGACAACAACGCGGCCCCCCAGGCCATCGCCTCGGCCGGAAACTTTTTGGGCCGCGCCCCGCTCACCACCACCTTCGACGCCCGTCGCTCCAACGACCCCAACGGCAACATCGCCAGCTACACCTGGGACTTCGGCGACGGAACCACCGGCTCGGGCGTTGCGCCCACAAAAACCTACAACACCCCGGGCACCTACAACGCCACCCTCACCGTCACCGACAACGCGGGGCTCGCAGACTCGGTCACCCACGTCATCACCGTCGCCAGCAGCGCGTTCAACGTCAACGCCACGCCGACGGCGAACGAGGCCCGGCGGTTCCTCTGGCAGGCCGCCTTCGGGCCCACCGACGACGACGTCCAGGACGTCGTCAGCCGCGGCTACGCCGGCTGGATCGACGACCAGATCAACCTCATCAACAACCCCACGGTCACCGCCGGCTCCCGCCTGACGCAAGACAAGTGGGACGCCGCCGAGGTTTACCGCGCCAACAACGACCAGTTCATCAACCAGCACTTGCCCTGGTCCAACATCGTGGTCGAAACCCCCGACCAGCTGCGCCACCGCATGGCGTGGGCGCTGATCCAGATCATCGTGCTCAACAACCGCCAGGACGACGCGGGGCCCGAGGCCAGCCTGAAGTACTACAACTTCTACCTCGACCACGGCCTGGGCAACTACGCCGACCTGCTGCGCGACGTGACGTTCTCGTCGAACATGGGTGCTTACCTGACTTATCTCAAAAACGAGAAGGCCGACCCCGCCACCGGCTCGGTGCCCGACGAGAACTACGCCCGCGAGATCATGCAGCTGTTCTCCATCGGGCTTCACGAGCTCAACCTGGACGGGACCTTCAAGCGCAATGCCGGGGGCGAGCTCATCCCCACCTACGACAACGAGACCATCAAGCAGTTTGCCCGCGTATTCACCGGGCTCTACTGGTCAGACATCGGCAACAATTTCCAGGAGAAGCTGGCCAACCCGATGCGGATGCTCAGCTGGAAGCACGAGTTCGGCCCCAAGCAGCTGCTGGACTACGGCGGTTCGGCCGCCGGTCCCGCCGCGGCCAACGGCGGGTTTATCCCCGCCCGGTCGGGCTCTGACCGGAACGAGGCCAACGGCCTGGCCGACATCAACTTCGCCATCGACAACGTCTTCAACCACCCCAACACCCCGCCGTTCATCAGCAAGCAGCTTATCCAGCGGCTGGTGACCAGCAACCCCACGCCCGCCTACGTGCAGCGTGTTGCCAGCGTCTTCGTCGATAACGGATCCGGCGTACGCGGCGACCTGGGCGCCGTGGCCAAGGCCATCCTGCTGGACCCCGAGGCCCGCGACACGACCTACGGCGGCAACCCGCTGTTCGGCAAGCTGGTCGAGCCCTACCTGATGAAGCACGCGCTCTACCGCGTGCTGGACCGCACCGACGACTCGACGCAGAACGGCGTCACGCTGCGCGTGGCGGACCAGGGCTTCCGCGACCAGGCGTCCTACGCCCAGCGGTACATGGACGCGCCGTCGGTCTTCAACTTCTACCTGCCCGACTACACCGTGCCCAACTCGGGGCTTGATCGCCGCGCCGCGGTCGGCCCCGAGATGCAGATCGCCGATGAGATCATCGTGCTCGCCTCGCTGGACGAGTACCGCCGCCTGCATCTGAGCCGCGGCGGCACGCAGTTCGCGCAGGTGCTGGACGACTGGATGCCCCTGGCCGGGAACATCAACACCCTGATCGACCTGGCCGACGACCGCCTGATGTACGGCCGCATGAGCCCCGAAATGCGTGCCATCCTCCACCAGGCGCTCTCGGCCTACGGCAACAACGAGGTCAGCGAACGCGTCAAAGTCGTCGTCTGGCTGATCCTCGGGTCGCCCGAGTTCCTGCTGATGGACTGAGCCGGCCCGACGCCAGCCCGCACTCCCCGCGCGCTGAACACCTCTTCGCCTCCAGCCCCCGAGCCCCGCCATGGACGACAACCTGGAAAGCATCATCTCCCGCCGGTCGTTCCTGCGCCGCGGCTCCTGCGCGGCACTGGGGATGGGTGGCCTGCTGGCCCAGCTCCACACGCTGCGTGTGACCAACGCCGTGCTGGCCAACACCGCCTTCAACGACTACCGCGCACTGGTCTGCCTGTTTATGTTCGGCGGCAACGACAGCGGCAACACCCTGATCCCGATCTCCGGCGGCAACCAGAATTACAGCGACTACACCGCGTCGCGCGGCAACGCGGTCTCGCTGCCCCTTAATACGCTGGGCCCCACCACCATCAACCCCGGCAACGGCGGGGGACGCAGCTTCGCGTTGCACCCCGCGTTGTCGGGCGTGGCCAACCTCTTCAACCAGGGCCACGCCGCGGTGCTCGCCAACGTCGGCAGCCTGGTTGAACCCCTCACCCTGGCCAGCTATCAAAACCGCAGCGGCGTCCGTCCCGCCCAGCTGTTCTCGCACAACTCGCAGCAGGAGCTCTGGCAGGTCTCCACCGCCGACGCCACCGGGCGCATCGGCTGGGGCGGGCGCGTGGCCGACGTGCTGCAGTCCTGCGGGGCCAACCCCGACGCCACGGTGTCGATGAACATCTCGCTGGCGGGTTCGAACTACTTCCTTCGCGGCAACCAGGTCAGCCCTTACGCCACCGCCCCCGGCGGCGCCGCGGGCCTCAGCACCTCCGGGCTGGCCAGCGCCACCGATGAGCGTGAGGCCATCCGCGCCGCGCACGCCGACCTGATCGCGCTGCAGCACAACCCCAACTACTCCGCCCGCAACGAGATCACCAAGGCCTACGCCGATATCGTCGACCGGTCGCTCACCAGCGGAGCCGAGGTGACCACGCTCTTCAGCAAGTCCACCGCCCTGACCACACCCGTCCCCGGCACGGGCCTCGCCCAGCAGCTCGCCACCGTGGCGCGGCTGATCGAACGGGGTCAGAGCGACCTGAGCCACAACCGACAAGTGTTTTTCGTGTCCATCGGGGGATTCGACACCCACAACGGTCTCATCGGGCCCCACGCCGATCGTCTGACCCAGGTCAACGACGCGCTGGTCTACTTCTGGAACGCGCTGGGCCAGATCAACATGCGGAACAAGGTCACCACCTTCACCGCCTCGGACTTTGGCCGCACGCAGGTCTCCAACGGCGACGGGTCGGATCACGGCTGGGGCGGGCACCACTTCATCATGGGCGGCGACCAGGTCGACGGCGGCAAGCTCTACGGTTCGTTCAACGACATCACCGTCGGCGGCCCGGAAGACACCGGCAACGGCCGGTTCATCCCCTCCACCTCGGTCGACGCCTACTCATTTGAGCTCGCCCGGTGGATGGGCGTGCCCGACTCGGAGATGTCCACGGTGTTCCCCAACCTCGCCCGGTTCCTCGACGTCGCGAACCCAACCACCCACCTCGGGTTCATGGCCTGAGGGGGATGCCGAATGGCCATGCGGCCCTGCGCGTGCGGCCGCTCGATGGACCGGCGCTTTCCCTCCTGCACCCCACACCGGTGAACTCCCATGCAGAAGACCATCTCATGGTTGCCCCTCCGAATCGCGGTGCTGTCGGTGGCGGTCGGGCTCCACGGGCTCGCGGCGATCGCCCAGCCGACGCTGGTGTCGGCCCGGTCTGAGATGCGGCACGGGACCAATGTCTACCGATCGGTGGACCTCCCGCTCTCCGGCCCGCGGGGGATTGATTCGCGGGCGCCGCGTGACGACGGGACGGTGGTGATCCTGACTTTCGACGGCGACCCGACGTCCATCGGCTCGATCGAGACCTCGCACGGACAGATCTTTTCGTGGTCCGGAATCCGGCAGGACTACCCAGACGAAGTTGCGGTTTTTCTGGGCGGCCTGCCCGACGATGCCTACTACCTCACCGTCACCGTCAACGACGCCGCCGACGCCTCGGGAACCCTGCCCAAGGCAGAAGTGACTGTCGGCATGCTCCGGGGAGATGTCGACGCAAACAGACGCGTCAACCCACGCGATGTGCGACGTGTGGCCAGGGCCTCCAACCAACTTGCTCAGGACGGCGACAACTTCCTGCTCGATCTTGACCTCAGCTCACGCATCAACCCACGCGACGTGAGAATCGCGGCCCAGCGTTCAAACCGCAGCCTCCCCGCCGCCGAACCCTTCTTCGTCTCCTCACCCCAGGACCAGCAGACCACCCCCGGCGTCGCCACCCCCGCCCAGCCCGTCGCCCTCGACGACTTCGACACCCCCGCCGCAGGACTCACCCTCACCGCCACCTCCAGCAACCCCACGCTGCTCCCGACCTCGGGCATCACCCTCGCCGGATCCGGCGCCAACCGCACCGTCGCCCTCCAGCCCGCGCCCGGGCAGACCGGCACCGCCACCGTCACCCTCACCGTGTCCGACGGAAGCAGCTCCGCCACCACCACCTTCGTCCTCACCGCCGACAACAACGCGGCCCCCCAGGCCATCGCCTCGGCCGGAAACTTTTTGGGCCGCGCCCCGCTCACCACCACCTTCGACGCCCGTCGCTCCAACGACCCCAACGGCAACATCGCCAGCTACACCTGGGACTTCGGCGACGGAACCACCGGCTCGGGCGTTGCGCCCACAAAAACCTACAACACCCCGGGCACCTACAACGCCACCCTCACCGTCACCGACAACGCGGGGCTCGCAGACTCGGTCACCCACGTCATCACCGTCGCCAGCAGCGCGTTCAACGTCAACGCCACGCCGACGCGGGCCGACGCCAGCCGCTTCCTGTGGTCGGCCGCGTTCGGGCCCGACCCCGACGACCTGCAACGCGTGCAGGACCTGGGTTACGCCGGGTGGATCGAAGAGCAGACCGCGGAAGATCCGAAGCTGTTTACCCAGACCGACAAGGATTACATCCGCGCCGAAACCGGCAACATGGACGACACCAACAACCAGAAACAAATGTGGTTTCAAATCGTCACCAACGGCGACGACCAGCTGCGTCAGCGGATGGCCTTCGCCCTCAGTCAGATCCTGGTCATCAACAACGCGCAAGACAACACGTCCTTCACCGGTAGCGCGGCGTTTTACAACGGCTACATCGAGCAGGCCCTGGGGAACTACCGCGACCTCCTGGAGCACGTCACGTTCTCGTTTCCCATGGCGAACTACTTGACGTACCTGGATAACCGCAAGGCCAATTCTCAGACGGGTACGACCCCCGACGAAAACTTCGCCCGCGAGGTCATGCAGCTGTTCTCGATCGGTCTGATCGAGCTTAACCTCGACGGCACCCCGAAACGAGATACGCAGGGCCGGACGATCCCGACCTACGACAACGAAACCATCAAGGCCTTCGCCCGGGTGTTCACCGGCCTGCGTCTGTCCAGCGTGCACGGCGGCTCGGGCGCTTACCCACGCAACACCGCCGAGCCGCTGAAGATGGAGATCGGCTTCCACGACTACGGGGCCAAGCAGCTGCTGAACTACAACGCGTCGGCCGCCGGGCCCGCCGCGGACAACGGCGGCGTACAGACCGCCAAACCGGTCACCGTGGCCAACGGACTGGCCGACGTGCAGTTCGCGATCGACAACGTCTTCAACCATCCGAACACCGCGCCCTTTATCTGCAAGCAGCTCATCCAGCGGCTGGTGACCAGCAATCCCACGCCGGGTTACGTCCAGCGGGTGGCCGATGTCTTTGTGAACAACGGCAGCGGCGAACGCGGCGACCTGCTGGCGGTGGCCCGGGCCATCCTGCTGGATCCCGAGGCCCGCGACCCCGCGTACCGCAGCCACCCCGCCGCCGGGCGGATCATCGAGCCGCAGGTGGCCCAGTGGGGCATCTACCGGGCGTTGGAGGTCTATGAATCGGACTACCGGGACGGACACACCGACGACAATATCCGGGTGTGGTACCAGGGCTATTCCGACCAGGACAACTTCTCACAGGACTACCTTGCCTCTCCTTCGGTCTTCAACTTCTACCTGCCCGACTACGTGCAGCCCGGCTCGGACCTGGACCGCCGCGGCCTGGTGGCCCCGGAACTCCAGATCACCAACACCATCACCGTCCTGGCCCGCCAGGACCAGCACAGCGCGCGGGGGCCGCTGAACTGGGGCAACAACGGCGAGTCCATCCCGCGTCTGTTTGCCCCCCTCGAAGCGCTGGTGCCGGGCTACGACCAGACCAGCCCGCAGCTGGTCGTCGGCGCCAACGCGGTAATCGACGAGCTCGCCGTCCGTCTGCTCGGCGGCCCGGTGAGCCCCGAGGCGCGGACAATTATCCGCGACGCGATGCTGGAGAACGCCAACTACCCCAGCGGACGGGTCCGCACCGCCGCGTACCTCGTGATCGGATCGCCCGAGTTCACCGTCCGCAACTAGGCGCGGTGCGCTTGCCCGCCACCCCCTCACCCACCCCGTCGCCCACCCCACGCCCGCCCCCCGGGAGCCCGCCATGTCCGACGACAACCTGGACCGTCTGATCTCCCGCCGCTCGCTGCTGCGCCGCGGCTCCTGCGCCGCGCTGGGGCTCGGCGGGCTGCTCTCGCAGATCCACACGCTGCGCATGACCCACGCCGCCCTGGCCGCTACCTCCGGGCTCAACGACTACCGCGCGCTGGTCTGCGTGTTCCTCTTCGGCGGCAACGACAGCGGCAACACGGTGATCCCGATGAGCGGCTCGGCCAACGGCCAGGACCACGCCTACTACGCCAGCCGGCGGGCCGACCTGGCCCTGCCCGAGGGCCTGCTGAACAACACCCGGATCACACCGGCCAACGGCGGGGGCCGCACATTCGCCCTGCACCCGAAGCTCGGGGGCGTGGCGGACCTGTTCGCGAGCGGCGACGTGTCGGTCGTGGCCAACGTGGGCAGCCTGGTCGAGCCCACCAACAAATCGCAGTATCAGAACGGGTCGGTGGACCTGCCCCCGCAGCTCTTCGCCCACAACACGCAGCAGGAGCTGTGGCAGATCTCGACCGCCGACGCGGACGCACGCATCGGCTGGGGCGGACGCGTGGCCGACACACTGCAGGCCTGCGGGGCCAACCCCAACGCCACGGTGTCGATGAACCTGTCGATCGCGGGCAACAACTTCTTCCAGGCCGGCAATCAGGTGCTGCCCTACGCCGTCCGTCCCGGCGGCGCAGGGGGGCTGAACACCCGCTGGGTCGGCCCCAACGCCAACGGCACGGACAACCCGCGGGTGGCCGAGGCTTACACCGACCTGATCGCGTTGCAGCACAACGAGAACTACAGCGGCCGGCACCACCTGCGCCGCGCCTTCGCCGACATCGCCGACCGCTCGCTGACCAACAGTTCGATCATCGAGCAGCTGTTCGATCGGCCCACCGCGATCGCGCCCCTGGCCGGCGGAGTTTCGGGCCTCACACGCCAGCTGAACACCGTGGCCCGGCTGATCGAGCACGGCCAGGCGGCGCTGAACCATACCCGCCAGGTCTTCTTCGTGGCCATCGGCGGCTTCGACCACCACGACGGCCTGGTCGCCGACGCCGACGGCAACGGGCCCCACGGACAGCGGTTGACCGAGCTCAACGAGGGCCTGACCAGCTTCTGGACCGAGCTGGGCCAGCTGGGCATGCGGGACAAGGTCACCACCTTCACCGCGTCGGACTTCGGCCGAACCTTCAAGAGCAACGGCAACGGCAGCGACCACGGGTGGGGCGGGCACCACTTCGTCATGGGCGGCAGCCAGCTCGCCCGCGGGCCGGTGGCGGGCAACCCGCCGGCCGACCGCGGCCTGATGTTCGGCAGCTTCAACGATCTGGCCATCGACGGGCCCGAAGACACCGGCAATGGCCGCTATATCCCCACCACCAGCGTGGATGAGTATGCCCACGAGTTCGCCCGCTGGATGGGTGTGCCCGCCAGCGAGATGTCCACGGTGTTCCCCAACCTGAACCGCTTCCAGGGCGAGCGGGCGCCGCTGAACATGCTGAGCTGACGGGTCTCCGCGATCCTTTTTCCCGACGATCGAGGGTGATCGACGGGCGAGGGCGCCGCGGATGAAGTGGCCGAGCGGCCGAGTGCTCGATCGTCCGATCGGCGGGGAATGACGCCTGTACGCACTCAGTTCAGAACCGATGGGGCGTGAGTTCGGCGAGTGATTGCACGACATCACGAAATCCGGTGCACCCCGCGTCCACATCAAGACGAAACGCGTATTGGTCGCACCCGCTGGGCCACTGGGTCATTTGGACACTTCTGCTCCGTCGTCCGCGTCCCAGCGGCTGGGCAGCAGGTCGCCCAGCACCGACTCCAGCAGCTCACGCCGCCAACCCGCCGCCAGCCGGTTCACCGGCGCCGGCTGGTCGCGGTCTCGGGCCCGCACCAGCTCCGTGATTTCCCGCTTGTTCATGGTCAGCGTGGCGGCGATCCCCGCGTCCTCGCACGCCCGCTGCGCCGCCGTCCACGTCTCGGCCAGCCGCGCCGCGCCCTCATCGCTCAGCGGCTTGTAGCGTGGCGGGCGGGGGGGCAAGGGGCCGGCCAGCGCTGCCGCGGTGGCGCCCACCAGGTCCTGCGCATACGCCTCTTTGACCGGCCAGGGCATGCCCTTGAACTTCTGCACGTCTTCTGCGCTCTTGACCGGCCGCTGCGCGAGGTCCATCAGCGTCTGGTCGTCGAGCAGCACCCGCATGGGCAGGTCGCGTTCCCGCGCCGCCTCGGCCCGCCAGAGCAGCAGCGCGTTGAGGACCGCCTGCTCGCTGCGCTTCATCCCGCCGCGCGCCTTGGCCTTGAGCTTCATGGTCAGCGGGTCGATCCGGTACGTGTCCGCGTCGGCAAACTGGCTGCACTCGACGACCGCCTTGTCGGTGTGGCCCCGCTGCGCAAGCTCGGCGGCGACCCGCTCGCGCAGCAGCAACAGGTAGCGCACGTCGTTGGCGGCGTAGCCCTGCTGCAACGCCGTCAGCGGCCGGCGGTCCCACTGGCTGAACTTGCCGCTGGTGCCCAGGTCCGCCTCCAGTTCTTCGAGGCAGAGGTTCTTCAGCGAGATCGGGTACATCTTGCCCATAAAGCCGGCGGCGATCTGCGTGTCGTAGATCGCGGCGGGGGGGCGGCCGGTCAGCCGCGCCACGGGCTCGAGGTCCTGCAGGCCGGCGTGCACCACCTTCTCGATGGACGGGTCGGCGACCAGCTCCCAGAAGGGCAGCAGGTCGATGCCCGGCGCCAACGCGTCGATCAGGGTGAGCCCGTCACGCGTGGCGACCTGCACCACGCAGAAGCGCAGGTAGAACGACTCCTCGCCGATGAACTCGGTATCGAAGCCGAACCGCTCTTCGCCCCGCAGCCGCTCGATGAGTTCGGTCAGCGCCGCGGGCGTGTCGATCATCGCCGGCGGGCCCGGCACGACCAGCGGGTGCTCGATGACCGGCGGCAGCTTGGCGCCGCCGCCCTCCGCGTGGGCCTCGCGATCGGCCCGTCGCCGGTGCGGACTGCGGTAATTAGGCCACGGGGTCCCGTCGGCCAGCCGCGTGCTCTTCTTAGAACCGCCCTTCGGATTGTTCGGGGAGCCGGGCTTGGACATGAGTGGAATCGGACGGAGGAGCCGCTGTGATTGTACGTCCCGGCGGCGGGATGCGAGGTCTGCGGCCGGGAGTCGCACCGGCCGCCGCTTCCTACACTCGGGGCATGAGCCAAGCCCCCGACTCCAACCCCGCCCCGGCCACGACCGGCCCCCGGACCGTCCGCATCGGCCACAGCCCCGATCCCGACGACGCGTTCATGTGGTACCCGCTGGCGAACTTTGTGGCCCCCGACGGCACGCAGCTCACCCCGAAGATCGACACCGGGGGCTACGCCTTCGAGCACGTGCTGGAAGACATCCAGTCGCTGAACGTGCGTTCCGAAAAAGGCGAGCTGGAAATCACCGCCTTCAGCATCCACCAGTACCCCTACGTGGCGGACAAGTACGCCATGACCAGCTGCGGCTCGTCGATGGGCGATGGTTACGGCCCCATGATCGTGGCGCCCCGGAAGATGCCCGTCGCCGACCTGAAGGGCAAGCGGCTGGCGGTGCCCGGCGAGCGCACCACCGCCTGGCTGTCGTTTCAGATCCTGCTCGCCGAGCACGGCATGACCAAAGACGATCTCGACTACAAGTTCGTGATGTTCGACGAGGTCTTCCAGCGGGTCGAGGCTGGCGAGTTCGACGCCGGGCTGATCATCCACGAGGGGCAGATCACCTACCGGGAGCGCGGCCTGCACCTGGTCGTCGATCTGGGCGCCTGGTGGACCGAGAGCCGCGGCCTGCCGCTGCCGCTGGGGGCCAACGCCATCCGCCGCGATCTGCTGGAGGGCGACGCCGGCGGACGGCTGTGCCGCGTGCTGCTCAACTCGATCGAGTACGCGCTGGAGCACCGCGACGACTCGGTCGCCTTCGCGCTCAACTACGCCCGCGACATGGGGGCCGACCTGGCCGACCGCTTCGTGGGCATGTACGTCAACGACTGGACCCTGGACTACGGCGAGCGCGGCCGTGAAGCGGTGCGGACATTCCTCAAGGCGGGATCCGACGCGGGGTTGATTCCGGACTGCGGTGAGATTGATTTTGTGGAGCCGGCGTAGGAATGGCGTCCATAACAAACGCGATGGGCGGGACGCAAACCACAGGCTCGACTCGGCGGAGATGTTTTCGGCGTGGAGGCGTCGCGGCGGCGGTCTTCTTGTTGGCCGCCGGCGGCGCGAGTTATCTGTATCTCAAACCGTATGTCCACCGGACAGTCACCGAGCCGGCCGGGCGGTGGTCCGCCATCGTGACCGCTCGAAGGGTTCCGCCCTACATCGAAGGGATCGAAGTCACACTCCGCCTCCAAGCGTCCACAGGGCGCACCTTCTTTGAGAAACAGCTCGCCCCAAGTCTCGACGTCTGGCTCGACGTGAGAGAAAAATTCGCGACCGTCGAGATACGTGACGGGCACCTGAGAATTGGACCGGGCGGGTCTAACGGGATTCGCTCAGGATTCTACGAATTGGATGCCGCGGCGGTCTACGCGAACGCCCATCCAATCGCGACGGTTACTCGGTAACCCGCCCGCACAACGCCGACACCCGGATCAGCTCCGACACGCTCCAGGCCTGCGCCGGGCAGCCGCGGGGGGCGTGGGTGCCGTCGGCGTCGGGCTCGGCGTCGAAGATCTCGTGGATCTGCCCGAAGCCCGCGCCGCGCAGGTGGGCGTGCAGGCCGTCGAGCGCGGCCCGCGCTTCTTTCCGCGCCGCCGCCGAAAAGCCGCCGACCCGCAGCACCGCTTCGGCGTAGCTCCCCAGCGGCCACGGCCACACCGTGCCCTGGTGGTAGGCGCCGTCACGCCACATCTGGTCGCCGCCGTAGTGCGGTCGGTAGGCGGGGTCGTCGCGGGACAGTGTCCGCAGCCCCACCGGGGTGAGCAGGTGCTCGCGTACGGCCGCCACCGCGCCGGCCCGGGCGGCACGCGTCAGCGGGCTGCGTTCCAGGGCGCAGGCGATCATCTGGTTGGGCCGCAGCTCGGCGCTGGGCGTGCCGTCGGGCCGCACGTGATCGATCAGCCCGCCCCCGGGCCCGCCGGTGAACGCGGCTCGGAACCCCTCGCCCACCCGCCGGGCGAGGTCCTTGTAGTCACCCGCCGCCTCCGCGTCGGACGGCGACAGGTGCCGGGCCAGACCCGTGAGGGCGCTGTACCACAGGGCGTTGATCTCCACGCAGCGGCCCGGCCGCGGGGTGAAGACCCGGCCGCCACAGGCCGCGTCCATCCAGGTCAGCTGGGTGTGATCGTCGCCGGCAACGATCAGGCCGTCGTCGCCCACGCCGATGGGGATGGGGCGTCCGTCGTGCCCCTCGGCGGCGGTGCCGCGCACGTGAGCGTCGACCACCGACCGGACCGCGTCGAGCAGCCAGGGCTCGGCGGTACCGACCGCATCCCCCCCGCCTGCGGCGTCGGCCCCGCCTGCGGCGTCGGCCCCGCGTACGGCATCGGCGTAGAGCAGCGCCGCGTGCACAAACCACATCGAGCCATCGACGGTGTTGTAGTGGGCCAGCGTCTCGTCGTAGTCGTCGAAACGGTTGGGCACCAGCCCGTCACGCAGAGCGCCGGCAAAGGCCCGAAGCGTCTGGGCGGCCTCCTTCAGGCGGCCGGTGGTGAGCATCAGCCCCGGCAACGCGATAAAGGAGTCCCGGCCCCAGTCCGCGAACCAGGGATAACCGGCGATGACCGTCGACAGCGGCTTTCCGCCGCGGCGGCGGCGGACCACAAAGTCGTCCGCCGCCCGAGCCAGGGTGGCGGCGTGGGGCACGCCCGCGGACTTTAATTGCTCCGCGGCGGCCGCCAGCCGAACCGAGCGCGGCGCCGCGGGAGCCGGCGGCGGGGCGGGCGTCATGCGGCGCACCGCCAGCGTCCCGCCGCCCGTGCCCTGGGGCAGGTCGAACACGAAGCGTCCGGGCGTGAAAAGGTCTTCGTGGTCGTCCTGGCCGCGGAAGGTCTCGCGGGGGTAAATCGCGTTGCGCCACAGGTCGGCGTCCGGCTCAAAGCGCCCCCCGGGCGCCACCAGCGCCGCGGTGTGCTCGCCGCGGGTGACGGTGGCCGAGTCGCCGCCGCCCGCCACCGCGTAGTCGCCGGTCTCCAACCCCGAAGCCAGCGCGTGAAAGTCGCGGAGCGGCAGCAGCGGCGTCACCCGCAGCGTGGCGGGCCCGTCCCAGCCGCTGACGTGCCAGCGGAGTGTGGCGGCGGGAACCAGGTCGTTGAGCGCCAGCTCGCGGACAACCCGCACCGGGCCGAAGGTGTACGTCCAGCACACCGTCGCCCCGCGGTCGCACCGCTCAATCGACGCGTAGCCCCCCGGAGCGTGGATGAGGCCCGTGTCCTCGCCGCTGCGGAACAGCAGCGACGAGAGGTCCAGCCGCTGCGCCGGGCGGTCGCCGTCCCCGTGCAGGATCAGTTCGTCCACCACCTGGCTGAGCACCACCACCCGGCCCACCGGGGGCGTGGCCGCGGCGACCAGCAGGCCGTGGTAGCGGCGGGTGTTGACGCCCAGGGCCGTGCCCATGGCGTAGCCGCCGGTGCCGTTGGTCAGCAGCCACTCGGCGGCCCGCAGCGCGTCGACGCCGTGGGTGTCGGGGCGGAGGGTCAGGCCGTCGTCGGGCGCAGTGAGGGGGGGGGCGGCGAGGGCTTGCGAGGTCATTTAAAAGCTTCCCGCGCCGCGGCGCAGCTGTCGAAAAGGCTGAGCAACCGGCCCATCCGGGCCACATCAAACGACTCACGCACACGCGGGTCGGGCAGCGTGATGTGCAGCTGCCCGCCGGAGGATAAAAAACGCTTTCGGATCATGACCAGGATGCCCATGCCCCCCGAGGGCACGAATGCCACCCCGGCCGTGTCCACCAGCAGCTTCGCGCCGCCGGTGGGCAGCGCCATGGCCAGCTCAAACAAGTCGCGCACCGCGTTGCCGTCAAAGCGTCCCCCGGGGAAGGTGGCGACCACCACCCCCGCCTCGACCGACGCCGCCACGTGCGTCAGCTCGGGCAACGGGGGCCGGGCGAAACGGTCGTCGGCATCGGATTCGGACGGGTCCACCCGATGAGTTTAACCGCGGGCTGGCCGTCCGTTGAACGATCGCTCGGCCCCCCGGGCGGGTTGCAGCCGCGAATCGGAGGACCGCGCGCAGCGGCGCCGGCACCGGACGCCACCAAGGGGAGTCGAAACGCGGGTGTGCGGCAGCTTTTCGCGCAACGGATGGCGGCCGCCGACAGACAGAGCGGTGAAGCGGGCCGCTATCGCCGACGACGCTGCCGCGCGGCCTCAAAGGCCAGCACCGAGGTCGCCGCCACCGTGCCCAGCGACAGGTCGAACGAGCGGGCGTAGGGGATCGCCACCTTCAGCCGGCAGCGGTCCAGAAACGACCGCTTGATGCCCCGCTTCTCGCCACCGATGAGCAGAAACAGCGGCCCGGTCAGGTCCGCCTGGTCCAGCGGCGTGGCGTCGGGCGTCTCGGCCGCGGCGGCGACTTCGAGCCCCGCCTCGTTGAAGACCTCGGCGGCGCCCTCGGGGTCGTCGGCCAGCACCATGGGCAGCAGTTCAGAGGCGCCCGCCGACGCGCGGGCCACCACCGCCGCGCTGCCCGCCGCGGTCCAGTTGCGGGGCCGCAGCACCACGCCGTGGCAGCCCGCGGCGTAGAGGCTGCGCAAGGCCTGACCGAAATTAAACGGGTCCTCCACGCCGTCAAGCATCACCACGAAGGGCGCCCCGCCGCCTTCCTGCTTGATCTCCATGGCGGCCGCGGCCAGCAGGTCATCCGGCGACACGAAGCGCCGCTCGCCGACCTCGGCCAGCACGCCGCCGTGCTTGTCGGTGCCGGCCCGTGCGTCCAGCTCGTCCCGCGACTGCGGGGTCAGCTCCAGATGCCGCGCCTTGGCCGCTCGCCGCAGCGGCTCGAGTTTGCGGAAGTCCATCGCGTCGTCCACGTACACGCCCGCCACCTCGCGGGCGTCGGCAAACAGCGCCGCCTCCGCAGCGATCAGGCCCTGCAGATGGATTGATTCTTCGGGCATGCGGCAGACTCGTGGCGGCGGGCGGCGGGGCGGGCGTTTACGGCCCCGCACCATACCCGTTCGCCGTTTAGTGATTTGGGCGTCGGGGGCCGCCATCCCGCCGCGCCGCTATCCCGCGACGGCGCTGCCTAAAGCCCCAGCCCCGCGCGGATCTCGGCCTGCACCGCGTCGCGCCCCTGCGACCCGTCAACACGCAGCACCAGCCCCTTCTGCTCGAAAAGCTCCAGCGCCGGGACCGTCTTCTGCGCAAAGTCGTCCAGCCGCTGAGCCAGGGCCTCCTCGTTGTCGTCGGCCCGCGCGATCAGCCGGCCGCCGCACACGTCGCAGGTGTCGGTCTCTTCGGGCCGGTGGAAGATCAGGTTGTAGTCCAGACCGCACTGCCCGCAGATCCGCCGAGCCAATGCCCGCTCCAGGGTCACCCCGTGGGACACGTCCACGTGGATCACGTGATCGATGCCATAACTCTCAAGGAAGAACCGGGCCTGCTCCACATTCCGCGGGAAGCCGTCCAGGATGAAACCGTAGTTCCAGTCGTGCTCGTCCAGCCGCCGCCGGATGATGGTCTCGACGATCTCGTCGGGCACCAGTTCTCCGGCATCGATAAGCCGTTTGATCCGCGCGGCCAGCTTGGTGTGCGCCTGCACATGCCAGCGGAAGATGTCGCCGACCGAAAAGTGCGAAAGGTCGAAATCCTTCTTCAGCAGCTTGGCCTGCGTGCCCTTGCCCGACCCCTGGGGGCCCATAATGATGTACTTGTGCAAGGTGGTGTCTCGGTCTGGTTGAGCGGGTCCGCGGGGGCCAGTTTATCGGATTCCGAAAAGCGCAAAACGCAAAGTGAAAAGCGCAAATCGGAAAGGGTCGAATGTGCTGTTCCGGTCGCTTGCGTCTGATTTGCGCTTTGCGCTTTTCACTCTGCGCTTTCGAGCCCGTCTCCAGCGTTGCGGGGCCGCTCATACACTGGGCCCGCATGACACAGATCCAATCCAGAAAACTCCCGAACGGGCTGGTCGTCCTCGCCGAGCCGGTTGCCGAGGCCCGTTCGCTGGCGGTCAACCTGCTGACCCCCGCGGGCCTGGCCGTCCAGCCGGGGGATCAAGAGGGTGTGGCTCCGCTGCTGGCCGAGATGGTGCTGCGGGGGGCCGGCGGGCGGTCAAGCCGCGAGCACTCGGACGCGATGGACCGGCTGGGCATGCACCGGTCGGTGTCGCCCTCGACCCGCTTCCTGCGCTTCGGCGGCACGCTGATCGGTGACCGCTACGCCGAGGCCCTGCCACTGCTTTTCGATCTGGTCACGTCACCCGCACTGGACAACGCAGAACTGGAGCCTGCCCGCGACCTGGCGCTGCAGGCCATCGCCGGGCTGGACGACGCGCCGCAGCAGCGAGCGATGATCGAGCTGCGGGCCCGGCACCTGCCCGCGCCACTGGGTCGCAGCAGCCTGGGCGTGAAGGGGCACATCGAAGCGGTGACCGCCGACGACGTACGGGCGTTCTGGAAGTCGCGTTGCGTGCCCTCGGGGTCGATCCTGTCCTTCGCCGGCAGGTTCGACTTCGACGCGCTGTACGCCGTGGTAGAGGCGTCGTTGAGCGGCTGGTCGGGCGACGCCACGGACGACCCGGACCCCGTGCCGGCGGTCGGCGGCACCCACCACCTGCCCGCCGACAGCACCCAGGTGCACATCGGCCTGGCCTACCAAGCCGTGCCCGCCACCCACGCCGACCGCACGTTGCAGTCCGCCGCGGTGGCGGTCCTGTCGGGGGGCATGTCGGGCCGGCTTTTCACCGAGGTCCGTGAGAAACGCGGGCTGTGTTACAGCGTCTACGCCCGCTACGCTGCGCAGAAGGACCGGGGCGACGTCACCGCCTACGCCGGCACCACCGCCCCCCGCGCCCAGGAAACCCTGGACGTGCTGACCGCCGAGCTGCGCCGCCTGGCCGACGGCGTGGACGAGGGCGAGTTCCGCCGCGCGGTGGTGGGCATGAAAAGCCGGCTGGTGATGGAGGGCGAAAGCACCGGGGCCCGCGCCGGCTCGATCGCCAGCGACCAGTACCTGTTTGGCCGGCCCCGCACCCTGGCTGAAGACGCCGCGGAGGTCGACGCGTTGACGCTCGACGCGCTCAACGATTTTCTCAAGCGAAGCCCGGCGGGCAGGATGACCGTCGTGACGCTGGGGCCCGAGCCGCTTACGTTCGCCGTGTGATCCTCATTTTGTAGGGTGGGTCAAGGCTCGGCGGACCCACCGATGTGCGACTTCGTCGGGCCTTCGGCGTCGGGGCGCGGATGGCGGCAAGCCGCGGCACGGTGGGTCCGCCGAACCTTGACCCACCCTACGGAGCAGCCCTTGCGAGTCTTGATCACCGCCGGCCCCACACGCGAACCGATCGACGACGTGCGCTTCATCAGCAACCGCAGCAGCGGGCAGATGGGCCTGGCCCTCGCACGGGCGGCCGCCGAAGCCGGTCACGACGTGACGCTGCTGCTGGGTCCGGTGCTGGTGCCCGCGACCCTTTCCGACGGCGACGCCCTGCGCGTGGAGCGTTTCACGACGACCGCCGGGTTGCGGGCCCTGCTCGACGAGCACTTCCCCGCCTGCGACGTGCTCGTCATGGCCGCGGCCGTGGCCGACTACCGCCTGGCGGCGCCCCGCGCCGGCAAAGCGCCGCGCTCGGGCGGCATGCGTCTGGAACTCGAACCCACCCCCGACCTGGTGGCCGGCGTGGCCGCCACCAAGCGGCCCGACCAGCGGGTGATCGCCTTCGCGCTCGAAGAGGCCGCCGTGCTCGAAGAACGCGCCGCCGAGAAGATGCGCCGCAAGGGCGTGGACGCCATCGTCGCGAACCCGCTGGCGACGATGGACTCAGGACGGGTCGCCGCCGTGCTGCTGACCCCCGACGGCGAACGCCACGAGCCGCCGGCCACCGCCGGCTCGGGCACCGACGGCCCGGGCCAGAGCAAGGCCGCCTTCGCGCGGTGGCTGGTGGCCTGGATCGACCGGAGTCCGGGGTAGACCGGCCCCGTGGGTGGGTGCGGGCGGCTGGTAAGATCGTCCTATCCCTATGCAACCGACCTCCACGCCCACACCCTCCGCCTCGTCCGACACCGCCCCGGCCTCGCCGCGGCGGCCCATCGCCCCCGACACCGCGCGGCGGCTCCGCCGCGACCAGCGCCTGCTGCTGCTCATGCTCGGCGGGGTGCTCGACCGCTTCGCCGCCCCCGGGCTGCGGCAGGAGCTGACCGCCACCGCCGACCTGGCCCGCGCCCGCCGGGCCGGCATCGCCGCCGCCGGCGCAAAGCTGCGTGTCCGGCTGGCCGACGCGGGCGTGGAAGAGCTGGAGCAGCTCGCCCGCGCCGCCGCCTGCTTCTTCGACGTCAGCAACCTCGCTGAGGAACGCCAGCGGGTCCGCGTGCTGGTCGACGCCGTGGGCCGGCGCGGCGCGGCGCCGTACCCCGACTCGGTCGGCGACGCGTGGCGCCGGGTCGCGGGGCTGGGGCTGGACGCGGGGACCGCCACCGCGCTCTGGCAGCGGCTGCACATCGAGCCGGTGCTCACCGCCCATCCCACCGAAAGCAAGCGCCGCGCCGTGCGGCAGAGCCTCGGGCGGCTGCGACGCGACCTGGGGCACCTCGAAACCGAGCAGCGGCCGATCCAGCGACGCGAGCGGCTCGACCGCGTGCGCAGCGACCTGGGCTGCCTGTGGCAGACCGACCCGTTCCGCGACCGCAAGCCCACGGTGGCCGAAGAGGTCGGCCGCAGCCTGTCGTACTTCGACACCATGTGGACCGCCGTGCCCCGGCTCAGCCGCGCCGCGCGAGCGGGGTTCGCCGCGGCGTACGGCCGGCCCGAGGCGAGCGGCGCAAAGGCGGCCACCGCTCCGCTCCGCAGCCCCGTCACCGTGGGCAGCTGGATCGGCGGCGACCGCGACGGCAACCCCTTTGTCACCGCCCGCGTCACCGCTCAGACCCTGACCCGGCTGCGCTCGTCGGCCATCGCACGGCACCTTGAATCCTGCAAGGAACTGCTCGCGGTCCTGACCATCTCCTCGCGCCGCCAGCCGGCGCCCGCCGGGCTGCTGCGGGCCCTTGACCACGCCGCCGCCCAGTGGCCCGAGGCCCTGGGCAGCTCGTCGGGGCCGGACTCGGTCGAGGTCTACCGCGCCTGGTTGAAGGTCATCCGCTACCGCCTGAACCAGAGCGACCGCGTCACCCCCTCGGGCGCCCGCGACGGCAGCGCCCGCATCGACGGCGCCTACCCCGACGCCGCGGCGTTCGAAGCCGACGTGCAGCTGATCGCCGACGCGCTCCGCGAGAGCGGCCACGTCGAACTCGCCGACGGCCCCGTGCAGGACTGGCTCGACCGCATCTCCACCTTCGGCCTTCACCTGGCCAGGCTGGACATCCGGGAGCACGCCGGGCGGCTGCAGCGCGTGGTCAACGAACTCAGCAACGCCCTGGGCGACCCGGCCCCGAGCGACCCCGCCGCCCGTCGCGACTACCTGCTGAAGGCCGTGGGGCCGGGCGCCGGCGAGCTGACCGGCGCCCCGCTCAGCGAAGAATCCGTCGAGACGCTGGCCGTCTTCTCCCTGCTCGAAGACGTGGGCCGCGCCTTCGGCCCCGCCGCGCTGGGCGCCCGCATCGTCAGCATGACCCACTGCGCCGCCGACGTGCTCGCCCCGCTGTGGCTGGCCCGCGTCGCCGCCGCTGCCACCGGCCGCCGCGAGACCGCGGCGCCGTGGCCCGTCGTGCCGCTCTTTGAAACCATCGACGACCTGAAGAACAGTGCCGCGGTGCTGGACGAACTGCTGACCCAGCCGGGGTACCGCGCTCACGTTGAAGCGGGCGGCAACGAGCAGCAGTGCATGGTTGGCTACAGCGACAGCGCCAAGGACGGCGGGTACCTCTCTGCCTGCTGGGGCCTGTACCGCGCCCAGCTGGCCCTGGCCCAGACCGCCGCCGCCCGCGGCGTGTCGCTCACCATCTTCCACGGCCGAGGCGGCTCGCTCGGCCGCGGCGGCGGCCCCGCCGCCCGCGCCATCCGCGCCCTGCCGGGCAGCGCGGTGGACGGCCGCCTGCGTGTCACCGAGCAGGGCGAGGTGCTCAGCGAACGCTACGACGAACCCAAGATCGCCCAGCGCCACCTCGAACAGATCACCGCCGCCACCTTTCTGGTCACCGCCGGCGGCGACCCCGAGCTGACCGAAGACTGGATCGACCTGATTCAGCTCGCCTCGCAATCCTCGCGCGACGCCTACCGCGAGCTGATCGAAGCGGACGGCTACCTCACCTACTTTGCCCACGCCACCCCCATCGAGCAGATCGAACGCCTGCCCATCGGCAGCCGGCCCAGCCGCCGCGGCGGCAGCCGCGAGCTGAGTAACCTCCGCGCGATCCCCTACACCTTTGCGTGGACCCAGGCCCGCTGCCCCATCACCGCCTTTTACGGCCTGGGCCGCGGGCTCACCCACGCCGCCGCGGACCGCGGGGGTCTCGACACCCTCCGCGCCATGTACCAGAACTGGCCTTGGTTCCACACGCTGATCCACAACGCCGAACTGGCCCTGGTCAAGGCGAACGCCGACGCCATCGCCTGGTACGCCGAACTGGTTCCGGACCCGGACGCGGGCCGCCGCATCGGCTCCATGCTGAAAGCCGACATGGCCCAGACCCGCGAGCTGATCCTCGGCGTCGTCGGACACGACACCCTGCTCGGCGGCGCCGGCTGGCTCCGCCGTTCGGTCGAGGCCCGCGACCCCTACGTCGACGTGCTCAACCTCATCCAGGTCGAGCTGATGAAGCGTCGCAACGCCGCGCTCGCGCAGGACAACGCCGACGACGAGCGCGACGCGGTCGCCGCCCTGGACCACGCGCTGCGGCAGACCGTGCAGGGGATTGCCGCGGGGCTGCGGGGCACGGGGTAAAGTCCCGCTCCGCGGCCTCGCGGTGTTGCCTTGGTCCTGCGGGAGGGCGAAGCATTCGGCCGCACGGCCGAACTCGGACAAGCAGGTGAGCCAGCGTCGCATCCCGGCTCACCGGAAGGTTCGCCCTCCCGAAAACCAGAACGCCATCTGCCAAGCCGCGAGGCGGAACTCGCTATGAAACTCGGCCTCATCCAGCACGCCTGCCCGACCACCGCGTCGTACGACCAAACGCTGAAGGTCGCCACCGACCTCATCCGCGAAGCCGCGGGCCGCGGCGCCACGCTCATCGCCACGCAGGAACTCTTCGTCGGGCCCTACTTCTGCCAGACCGAAGACGAACGCAAGTTTGATCTTGCCGAGCCCGTGCCCGACGGCCCGACCACCCGGCACCTGCAGCAGCTCGCCGACGAGCTGAACGTTGCCATCACCGGCTCGCTCTTCGAAAAACGCGCCCCGGGCGTGTATCACAACACCTCGGTGATGATCGACAAGTCGGGTGCGGTCGTCGATCGCTACCGCAAGATGCACATCCCCGACGACCCACGCTTCTACGAAAAGTACTACTTCACCCCCGGCGACCTGGGCTTCCGCGCGCAGGAGGTCGACGGCACGAAGACCGGCATGCTCGTCTGCTGGGACCAGTGGTACCCCGAGGCCGCGCGGCTTACCGCGCTGCGGGGCGCACAGGTTCTCTTCTACCCCACCGCGATCGGCTGGTACCACGGCGAGACCTCCGAAGACAAGGCCCAGCAGAAGGCCGCGTGGCAAACGATCCAGAAAAGTCACGCCGTCGCCAACGGCGTCTACGTGGCCGCCATCAACCGCGTCGGCACCGAAGACGACCTCGCCTTCTGGGGCAGCAGCTTCGTGTGCGACCCCGGCGGCAGCGTCATCGCCGAGGCCTCGCCCACCGAACCCGAGGCGCTGGTCGTGGAGATCGACCCGGGAAAGATCGAGAGCTGGCGTCGCGGCTGGCCTTTTCTCCGCGACCGCCGCATCGACGCGTACGATTCGATCACGAAGCGTCTGATCGATTGACCGCTCAAGAAAGGCCCGCCATGTCCGATCCCAACCCATCCCCCGGCGATTCCGAAGCCGCCCGCCGCGATGCCGAGCAGAAGCTCAACGCCGCCGGCGACGAGCTCTCGCCGCAGATGCAGAAGAAAGAGGCCCAGTTGAAGGTCGACCAGCTGCGCGAGAACACCGGCACCGAAGACGGTATCGCCGGCGGCAACCCCGGCAACAACCCCGAGCCCCAGCCGCCGCGCTGAGGCCGCGGCGACGGATCGGGTGTCACTCCGCCCACGGCGCGACCGAGTCCCCGATCCCGCTGGCCAGGTAGCCCCCGTCCACCGGGATGGTGATGCCGTTCACGAAGCTGCCCGCCTTGCTGGCCAGGTACACCGCCGCCCCGGCGATCTCGTCGCCAGACCCGAAACGGCCCATCGGAGTGTGCTCCAGGATGCGGCGGCCGCGGTCGGTGCCCTCGATCATCTTGCGATTGATGTCGGTAGGGATGAAGCCGGGTGCGATGCCGTTGGTGCGGATGCCATACTTGGCCCACTCGTTGGCCAGCGACTGGGTCAGGCCGATCATTGCGTGCTTGGCGCAGGCATAGGCGGTCACCTCGGTCAGGCTCATGAAGCTGCTGATGCTGGCGATGTTGATGATGCAGCCCGATTCCTGCTTCTTGAAGTGCTCGCCCGCGGCCTGCGACACGCGGAGCGCGCCCGTCACGTGAATGTTGTAGAGGTCGTTCACGTCGTCACCGGTCAGGTCGAACGTGGGTTTTTTGCACATCACGCCGGCCGAGTTCACCACCGCGTGGATGCCTCCGAACTTCGCGACCGTCTCGGCAACGGCCGCTTTCGCCGAGGCGTCGTCGGCCACGTCCAGCCGCACCGCGGCGCACGGCTCGCCATCGGATCCGGGCCCCGACAGCTCGTTCAGCTCGTCGACCGCGCCGGTCAGCTTCTCGACGGTGCGGCCGCCGATCATCACCTTGGCGCCGTGGCGGACCATCGCCGCGGCGCAGGCCTTGCCGATGCCCGAGCCGCCGCCGGTGACGAGGACAACGTGGCCGGTGAGGTCGAACAAGTCGGTGGGGATGGCCATGGCGGGTTCCGTGGTGGAGGTGGACCACCACCTTGAGCAGGTTGGGGGCGGTGGTGTGTGTGGGGGGGGGGAGGGGGGGGATTCTACCGCCTCGCGTCCGCGGCTACGATCTACACCATGAAAGAAGAGATCACCCTGCGGCTTTACGAGAACCCCACCGAGGCACCGGCGTGCAGCGTGTGCGGCCGGTACACCCCCGACGGCGGGGCCGGCTGGTCGCTGAGTCAGGGCGAGACGCTGCCGCTGTCCGAAAAGCTGGGCGGCCGGGTTTTCGGGGTCATCGAGTCGGTCGCGGACGAGGTGCACACCGACGACCGGGGTCGGACCTACAAGCTGGCGGTCGCCTGGATCCAGGACTGATCGCCGCCGCCGTTCAGAGCAGCGTGCCGAAGAACCGCAGGGTCGTTGCCACGTGCTCGGTCCAGTACGGCCACGCATGGCCGCCCTCGAACTCGTCGTAGACGTGCGGGATGCCCGCATCCTTCAGCTGCGCATGCAGCGTGCGGTTGCCGGCGATCAGCGGGTCGTCCACCCCGCAATCGAAGCGGAAGGGCGGCAGACGGCCGGCGTTCGCCGTCACCGCCGCGATCACCGAGCAATCCTCCGGACGCCCGGCGTAGGCGTCGAGCGGTTCCTCCACAAACTGCGACATCTCGTCGAACACGGTGATCGAGGAGTGACCCGAAAAACCGGCGTAGCGGTCCGGATGCCCCGCGCCGATCCGCAGGGCGCCGTAACCGCCCATCGACAGCCCGGCGATGAAACGCGGAGCACGCGGCGACGTCGGCAGCTCGAGCTCGAACAGCGCGTCGGGCACGTCATCCACGATCCACTTTTCGAAGTCCCGGCCGCTGTGCCGCAGGTAAGCCGAACCGTCGAACATCAGCCCGTCGCTGGGCATGGCCAGCAGCACCGGCGGCATCTCGCCTGCGTCAATCAGACGCTGGCAGGTGAGGTGAACCCCCGCCTTGCTCGCCCATATCCAGTGGCTGCCATGGACCCCGTGCAGCAGCGTGACGATCGGCAGGTCAGCGTCCTCTGGCGTGCCGCGCGGCACGAACACGCTGATGTCCCCGCGGCCGACGAGGTTCCGCGTCTTGACCGTGATGTGCCGCAGGCCGGCGGATTCAAACGGCGGGTCAGAGAGCTCGAGGGTGCGGAAGCGGGCCATAGGCGGAAGTGTGAAGCAGGAATTGGGAAGCAGCACGTGCGAAGTTTGAAATTTGAAAACCGTCGCGTCAATCGAACAGGATCACGCCCTTCGCGATGCGCCCGGCGTGCATGTCGTCGAAGGCCCGGCCCAGCTCGTCCAGCCCGTACGACTTGGAGATCATCTCGTCCAGCAGCAGGTCGCCCTTGGCGTAAAGCTCCAGCAGGCGAGGCAGGTCGATCTGGGGGCGGCAGCCACCGTACAGCGGATTGATGTAGGTCTTGTCCCACTCGAACAGCCGCATGTCAACGGTGATCTGCTCCTCGATGCCCGACGCCTGAACCGCCGTGCCGCCGCTGCGGACCATCGCGAGCGGAGCGGAGCCCAGCGCCGGCACCGCCGTGCACTCGATCGCCACGTCGGCCCCGCGCCCCCCGCAGAGCACCGCAACCCGCGACGCCACGCCGGCCAGCCCCGCGTCGTCGCGCTCGGCCCGGATCACGTGCGTCGCCCCGAACGTCTTCGCCATCTCCAGCCGGTCCGCCGAGAGGTCCACCGCGATCACCTTCGCCGCGCCGGCGATGCGGCAGCCCTGGATCGCGTTGAGCCCCACGCCGCCGCAGCCCAGCACCACGCACTGGTCGCCGGCCTGCACCTTGCCGCTGTTCACCGCCGAGCCGTAGCCGGTCATCACGCCGCAGCCGATAATGCAGGCCGAGGCCCAGGGGATCTGCACGGGATCGGGGATACGCACACACGCCTGCTCGCGTACCACGGTGTGGGCGCTCATCGTGCCCAGATGGAACGACCGCCGGATCGGGGAGCCGTCCAGCGTCGTCGCCCCGGCGTGGGCCGCTCCCGAGGCGTCCGGAGCCGTCACCTCGTTCCACTGCTCGCAGATGTTCTGGTGCCCCCGCAGGCACGCGTGGCAGCCGCCGCACGGCACCGCCCAGTTCAGCAGCACGCGGTCACCGGGCTTCACCGAGTTGACCCCCCCGCCCACCGCCGTCACCTCGCCGGCACCCTCGTGGCCCATCACGTGGCGGTGGCCCCAGGTCATGCTGTCGTAGTCGGTGTGGCAGATGCCCGAGGCCTTCACGGCCACCGCCACCTCGCCGGCGGCGGGCGGGTGGATGGTGATGTCGGCGATCTCGTACCCCCCCCGGGTGTCGGCGATGGCGGCAGGTGTGGTCATGCCCGAAGTGTAAACCGCGGATCCCTGTGCGGTGCGCGTGACCCGCGACCCACCTCGCAACCCCAGACCCCACGGCCCTGAAGGGCCGTGCCACAAAAAGCGCTGCCCGGCCCCAACAACGCCCGCGTCGCCCACGGCCCCTCCGCACGGCCCGCCGGGGCCCGGGCCGCGCCGACGGGGGTGTGATTCCGCCGGCCGCGGGGGTGGGGGCGGCGAACCGCCCCCACCCCCGCGGCCGGCGGACCCGCACCTCACGAGAAGGGCCCGCCGAGCGGCGCCGCGTCCTTCCCGCAGCCGTCAAACCTTCGAGGCGTTCGACGACTTGTGGGCGTCGTGGTCGGTCGGCTTGCGGAAGCTGTCCAGGTCCACGCTCTTGAAATACGCGATCGTCCGCTTCAGCCCCTCTTCCAGCTCCACCTTCGGCTCCCAGCCCAGCTCTTTCTTCGCCAGGCTGATGTCCGGTTTGCGCTGCAGCGGGTCGTCTTTCGGCAGCGGCAGGTCCACCATCTTCGACTTTGAACCGGTCAGCTCGATGATCTTCTCGGCCAGCTGCTTGATAGTGAACTCGCCGGGGTTTCCGATGTTCACCGGGCCCACGAAGGCGTCTTTCGGGTCGCCGCTGGCAGGCTCGTTGTTCATGTGGGCCATGATCACGTCCACCAGGTCGTCGCAGTAGCAGAAGCTGCGAGTCTGCTTGCCCCCGCCGTACAGGGTGATGTCCTCGCCCTTGAGTGCCTGCACGATGAAGTTGGTGACCACCCGCCCGTCGTAAGGGTGCATGCGCGGGCCGTAGGTGTTGAAGATCCGCACCACGCGGATGTCCACGCCGTTGCTGCGGTGATAGTCGAAGAACAGCGTCTCGGCCGCGCGCTTGCCCTCGTCGTAGCATGCCCGGATGCCGATGGGGTTCACGTTGCCGCGGTAGGCCTCGGTCTGCGGATGGTGCTCGGGCGTGGGGTCGCCGTACACCTCGCTGGTGCTGGCCTGCAGGATCCGCGCTCCGGTGCGCTTGGCCATCCCCAGCATGTTGATGGCCCCCATCACCGAGACCTTCATGGTCTTGATGGGGTTGTACTGGTAATGCACCGGGCTGGCGGGGCAGGCCATGTTGTAGATCTGGTCGACCTCCAGCGTGATCGGCTCGGTGATGTCGTGGCGGATGAACTCGAAGTTCGGCGCGTCCAGCAGGTGGGTGACGTTGGTCTTCTGGCTGGTGAACAGGTTGTCCAGGCAAATCACGTCGTGACCGCCCTTGACCAGCCGCTCGCAGATGTGGCTGCCCAGGAAGCCGGCGCCGCCGGTGACGAGGATGCGTTTCAGACTCATGGTTTTTTCTTGGGTTCGGGCGGTTTGGGGTTCGGCAGGCCAAAGAGCGCTGCCGGCGAGGTGTGAGGCGGTGGGTCCTGGGTGTTGGGTCCCAGCTCGGAGCCCTAAAATAGCCCATGCCCAGGGGCAGGCCACCGAAAACCATAGTCTGCCCCTCGTCTCAGGGTCCCAGCCTAACACCTGGGACCTGACACCTGACACCTGCTCCGCGTCGTCTCACCCGCCGCCTCCCCCGCGGGGCCGCGTCACCCCCGAGAAGGCTTGAACACCGTCCCCGCCTCGACATCGAAGCTGACCAGCTGCCCGATCTCAAAATCACTCACCTGCTGCCGCCCATCGGTCAGGTTGCAGACGAAGGGCACCCCGGCGTGGACGTAAAGCAGCCCGCTGGCGACGTGGCCGCCCACCACCCGGCCCTGCAGCCGTCGGGGACGTCCGCTGACCGGTTCGACGTAGCGGCCGCCCGCGGAGATCACGTCGATCCGGCGCGCGGCCGCGTGCAGCGTCCCGCTCAGCTTGTCGCCGACCGCGGCGTCCAGCTGCACCTCCAGCACCAGCCGCAGCCGGTACGAGGTGCCCGGGATCTGCAGCTCGATCCAGCCGTCCCCGCGTTCGGCCACGCGGCCCGACACGGCGGGGGGCACGGCGGGGTCAAAGGGGGTCGAGGGGTCGGCTGAGGACACGTGGGATCTCGCAGGGAGAGGGGCGGGAGAGGCGGAGACCGGGGTTCCGCATGGGGGGTGGCGCCGGGACCCGTAAGATAGTCGGCTCTCCGCGCGCCGGCACCCGGGCGCGGCCAACCCCAAGGCAAGGCCCCGTGGCGATCGATCCCCCGAACGACTCCCCGAGCGACCGCTCGATCAACCGCAGCTACTGCACCACCGGCCTGTCGACCGCCTACGCCCACGTCGGACTATTCGACGTCCAGTCCGCCGAGACCTGGATTGCTCGAAAGCGATGGCGGGTGGACCCGGGCACCGTCAGCCACGCCCGCATGCTCAAGGGCGGTTCAAACGTCGCCTCCACCGCCGACAAAGACCGCTTTCTCTGCTTCTGGTTCCACCCCCCGCACTCCGGGGAGATCCCGACCCACGGGCACCCGATCGCGTTGGACGAGGCCCACCTGGTGATCCGTCTGGACCCCCAGTGGTCGTATCGCACCCAGAGCTTCGTCCCCGCGACGGACCCGCGCCGGGTCAGGCACAACGTCAACGAGCAATTTGCCTGGGGCGCGATGATCTTCGAGGCCTACCTGCGGGCCGGGCTGACGCACCCCACCTCGTACCACATGGTCGGCCCGCAGCCCGCCGACTCGGTGTTCGCCCTGCGGCGGGTGGAGCCGTGAAGAACGCGAGGCGTGATCCGTGATCCGTGAGGCGATACAAGGCACGGCCGTCGAAACTGTCTACCCGCTGCTGCGGCGAGGCGGGCGTATCACGCCGTTTCCCACGCGGTACTGGCTGCACGACCCGGTCGCGCGTCAGTGGATGGGCGAGCTCGAACGCGGCGGGGCGGTGGGCTTGCTCGAACGACAGATCGCCGCCGACGTGCGGCTGCGCCACGCTTTTGCCAAGGACCACGCCGCCTACCGCGACGAGCGTTGGCAAGCCCTCACCCCCGACGACCGGGCCTGGGTCGCGGCCCGGCCCGAGATCCGCCGCGCCTTCGCCGGCGGCATCGGCGGCACCGCCGACTTCACCCGCATCAAGTGCCTGCACCTGCACTGGGCCCACCACCTGGCCGTCGGCGGGACCACGGCGGGGCGGTTGATTGCGGCGATGACTCCGGCCTGACAACGAAGCAGGTCTCACGCAAAGACGCGAAGGCGCAAAGAAGAAGACAAGAAATCGAACCGTCGTCACGGTGTCGCCGGCGGCCGGTCCGCCCGAGGCGTTTGGGGGCTGACCTTTGCGTCTTTGCGCCTTTGCGTGAGTCACTGCCTTACCGGCCCTGCCCCATCCCCAGCACCAGCCGCATCGTCGGCAGTTCTTTGTCCAGCAGCGACCGCACGTAAACGCACAACAGGCGGTTGGCCCGCTGGACGCCTGCCACATCGCCCCCGACCGGAACGCCGTCCGCCAACGACCGCAGCAACGCGACCGTCGCGGGCCGCACCCGCCAGTCGCCGCCGCGCTGCTGCGTGGTCAGGCCGCCGGCCTGCGGGTCAAAGCTGTACGCCCGGGCCTTGGCCAGATCCGCGTCGCTTCGCACGTCGCGGTCCAACTCGGGGCGGTAGCCGCAGTCGGTCAGCAGCCCCCACTGGAACTTCAGCAGCGCCCCCGCGATCACGGACTCATCGGCCCCGTCCGAGATCACCGCCTGGATCAGCGCGACCAGCAGCCCGTACGCCACCGGGTGCGGGTCCGCGTCGGGCAGCAGCGCGTTGAGCAGGTCGGCCGCAAACATCGCCGTCTGCTGGGCCGGCAGCGAGCGCCGCAGGCCGAAGTGGTCGTCCTGCAGGTCCCACTCGGTGATCGACGCCAGGTCCTGCATCGGCCGCGTCGTCGCCACCACCTGCCCGCGGTTGAGCAGGTTCAGCCCCCCGCTGAAGCGCGCCACCGACGACGGCGACATCCGCCGGCTGCCCTTGGCGATGCCGCGCAGCTTGCCGTGCTCGGCGGTCAGCAGCACCACGATCTGGCTCGACTCGGAGTAGTCCAGGTCGCGGATCACGATGGCGTGGTCGGTGATGCGGGGCATTCGCGTTACACGCGCTAAGCGCAAAGCGAAAAGTGAAAAGTGAAAATCGGACGCAAGCGGCTCGGACGGCCACGGACGCTCTTCTGATTTTCACTTTTCACTTTGCGCTTTTCACTTTCGCGACCCTCCTTCTCAAGCAATGTCAGACAATTGAGCCTCAACCGCCTCAAGTTCGCGCGCCGCCGCCGCAAACTGGTCGCGCGTCTCCTGCACCAGCTTCGCCGGCGCGCTGTTCACGTACTTCTCGTTGGCCAGCCGTTTCTCGAAGTTGGCCACCTTCTTCTGCAGCTCGTCCTTCTTTTTGGTCAGCCGCTGCGTCTCCGCCGCGGCGTCCACCACGTCGTGCACATACAGCGTCACGTCGCCCACGATCGCCGTCGCCGCGTTGGGCGGCGCCGACACGTCCGGCCCCACTTCGGCGCTCTCGTAGCGGGCCAGGGCCTCGGCAATGGGGCGGTACTTCACCATCCGGTTCAGCACCTCGGCGGGCGCCCGGCTGCTGACCACCACCGTGGCGCTGGGCGCCACCTTGTGCTGGGCCCGGATCTCGCGGATGGCCGAAACGATCTCCTGCACAAAGGCGAAGTCCGCCGACGCCTCGGCGTCGATCAGCTTCTGGGCATCCGCCTTCGGCCACGCCGCGGTCGCCAGCAGATCGCTGGAGGTAAGCGCAAGACCATCAACCGAGCGATCGCCCGGCACCGCCTCGTTCACGCTCTCCCACAGCCGCTCGGTGATAAACGGCATCACCGGGTGCAGCAGCCGCAGCGTGGCGTCAATACATGCGGCCAAGGTGCGACGCTGCGCAAGATTGCCGCGCACCGTCGGCTTGATCGCCTCCAGGTACCAGTCGCACAGGTCGCGCCAGAAGAAGTCGTACAGACCGGTGGCGAACTCCGCGAAGCGGTACTGCGCCAGCGACGCGTTGGCCGACTCCACCGTCTCCGCCAGCCTTCCGAGGATCCAGCGGTCCGCCAGCGTCAGCTCGTCGGACGTGGTCGGCGTCTCGTCGGTCAGGATCGACAGCGCAAAACGCGTCGCGTTCCACAGCTTGTTCGCCAGCCGCTGGCCCAGGTCAAACTTCTCGCTGGTGTTCTTCGCCGCCGGCAGGTCATCGGTCGGCTTTACAAGACCAGCAGCCACCCCATAGCTCGACGCCATCCGCTTGCCCTTGACGGTCGGCGAGTCCTGCTCGGGCGCCGCCACCTTCACCCCGCCGGGCCCGGTCACGAACTTGGGCGTGAACGTGTCGCCCGAATGCGGGTCGATCAGATCCACCGGCATCCGCACGTCCTGCGTCTGCGTCGTCATCGCCGTCAGCGTGTAGCGCATCGCATCCGACCCGTGCGACTCGATGATGTCCAAAGGGTCCACCCCGTTCCCCAGCGACTTGGACATCTTCTGCCCGTGCCCGTCCTGAATCATCGCGTGAATAAACACGTCTCTAAACGGCAGCTGCTTCTCAAAGTAAAGATTAAACATCACCATCCGCGACACCCACAGCGTGATGATCTCCCGCGCGGTGCAGAGCACCGACGACGGGTTCCACTTCGCGAGGTCGGGGGTCTGCTCTGGCCATCCGAGCGTGGACATGGGCCAGAGAGCGGAGGAAAACCAGGTGTCGAGGACGTCGGGGTCGCGTTCAAAGCCGTTTGCTTCAAGAAAATCGATTACTTCACGATCCAACTCGTCTCGAACGCAGAAGAAATAGCCGCTATCGACACCGGCTTGGTCCGATGACTCAATTTTGCGCCCCGCACCCTGTGCGATTCGCTGCTCTTTTGACCACTCTCCGATCTTTCCAATGAAGACATTGGTTTCACCTGACTCGTATGTCTTCGCCGGCAGATAGGGAGCACTCCACACCGGAATCCGATGCCCCCACCACAACTGCCGCGAGATGCACCAGTCCCGGATGTTCTCGTGCCAGTTCTGAAACGTCTTCGCATACCGCGCGGGATAGAACGTCAAACCAGAAGTGATCTTGTCTTCCTTCGTGTCTTCGTGTTCTTCGTGACCTTCGTGGTTAAGCGAAGCGCTGCCTTTAAACGGGTGTTCTGAAGTCCAAGAGCACTCCGTCCCCGCCTTCCGCTGCTCCGGCGCCATCGCCCGCAACGTCGCCCCCGCCAGCCGGTCGTCGGTCACCTTCAGGTACCACTGGTCCGAGTAGTAAGGCTCCACCGGCACGTGCGACCGGTACGAGTGCCCGACTGCGTGCTTGTATGGCTTCTGGTCTTCCAGCAGGTCCGCCGCCTTAAACCAACGCACGATCGCCCGCCGCGCATCCTCGCGTGATAATTCAACGAACGGCTCACATTCGGGCGATGCGTCATCCCACCCGTGCGACGTCGAGATTGACGCGTCGGGCGCCATGATGTTGATCACCGGCAGATCGTGCCGCTGCCCGATCTCGTAGTCGTTCTGATCGTGCGCGGGCGTGACCTTCAGGAAACCCGACGCCATCCTCGCCTTGGCATCCGAGGAGTCCGTGTCCGGGATCACCACATAGTCGTCCCCCACGATCGGGATCACCCGCCCCACGATCGGCAGCTTCACAAACTGTCCAATGAAGTTCGCCCTCGGCTTGTCGTCCGGGTTCACCGCCACGCCGGTGTCGCCCAGCATCGTCTCGGGCCGCGTCGTCGCCACGGTCACGAACTCGCCGGTCGCCTCCCCAGACGCCGAGCACACCGGGTACTTCATGTAATAGAAGTGCCCGTCCACGTCTTCCATCTCGACCTCGTCGTCCGCCAGCGCGGTCTGCGACACCGGGTCCCAGTTCACCAGCCGCTTGCCGCGGTAGATCAGGCCGTCCTTGAACAGCCGGAAGAAGGCTTCGCGCACCGCGGCCGCCCGCGGCTGGTCCATGGTGAAGGCCTGCCGCTCCCAGTCGCAGCTGCAGCCCATGTCCTTGAGCTGCTGCGTGATGCGGGCTTCGTACTCGTCTTTCCACGCCGTGACTTTTTCCAGGAACTGCTCGCGGCCGTTGCCGCCCTCGGCCTCGAGCAGCTTGTATTCCTTCAGCGCCTTCTCGCCCTCGGCCTGCAGCCGCTTGTCCACCACCGTCTGCGTGGCGATGCCCGCGTGGTCCGTGCCCGGCAGCCAGCACGCGTTCATCCCGCGCATGCGGGCGACACGCGTGAGCACGTCTTGCAGCGTGTTGTTGAGCGCGTGGCCCAGGTGCAGCGCCGCGGTGACGTTGGGCGGGGGGATGCAGATCGAATACGGATCGCCCGCGTCGGCCGGTTCGGCATGGAAGCAGTTGGCGGCGTTCCAGCGCTCGGTGATTGCGGACTCGACGGCCTGGGGGTCGTATTGGGGAGAGAGTTCGTTCATAAGAATGTCTCACGCAAAGGCGCAAAGGCGCAAAGAGAGGCGCCTGAGGCCGTCGTGAATTGTCGATCATGGCCACATCTCAGGCCGTTGGGTCTTTCCTTTGCGCCTTTGCGTCTTTGCGTGAGTCACTGCCTTTCCCGATCCCGCACCCCCAGCAGATACAGCAGAGCGTCCAGCCCCAGCGTGCTCACCGCGTGCTCGGCCTCCTCGCGGACCTTGGGCTTGGCGTGGAAGGCGATGCCCAGGCCCGCGGCGGCGAGCATGGGCAGGTCGTTGGCGCCGTCGCCCACGGCGATCACCTGGCGGGGCGAAATGCCCTCGGCCGCGGCGATCTGTTTCAGCAGCTCGGCTTTCCGCGGCCCGTTGACGATGTCGCCGACCACGCGGCCGGTCAGTTTGCCGTCGGCGATCTCCAGCACGTTGGCGTGCACGTGGTCCAGGCCCAGCCGCTGCTTCAGGTGCTCGCCGAAGTAGGTGAAACCGCCCGACAGCACCGCGGTCTTGTAGCCGAAGGCCCGGAGATTGGCCACCAACGCCTCGGCCCCCTCGGTCAGCTCCAGCCGATCGGCCACGGTCCGCAAAACAGCTTCGGGCAGGCCCGCCAGCGTCGCGACGCGCTGCCGCAGGCTGTCGTCGAAGTCGAGCTCGCCGCGCATGGCGGCCTCGGTGATGGCGGCGACCTTCTCACCGGCGCCCGCTTCCTTCGCCAGCTCGTCGATGACCTCGGCGCGGATCAGCGTGCTGTCCATGTCGAAGACCACCATGCGGCGGCTGCGGCGGTAGGCGTCGTCCTTCTGCCAGGCCAGGTCCAGCGCGTGCTCCACGCCGATGTCCATGAAACGGGCCTGCATGGCCCCGGCATCATGTGGCTGGCCTCGCAACCAGAACTCAACGCAGGCGCGGCGCGTGCCCTCGGTTTCGCCCCGCGCCGGACGCCCGCTCAAGCGGTGGATCACGTCGATATTCAACCCCTGGGCCGCGATCTCGCTGGTGACCGCGGCGAGCTGGGCGGCGGTCACGGCCCGGGTGAGCAGGGTGAGGATGTGCCGCGGCTTGCCCTGCTGGGCGCACCAGTGGTCGTAGTCCGCGTCAGGGATGTTGCGGGCCTTGAGCTTGAGCCCCAGCTCCGATGCGGTGGCTTCGAGCGACCGCAACGCCGCCTCCTTGGGGAAGCGGACCATCACGCCCAGCAGCAGCGACTCGTGGATGACTGCCTGGTTGAGGTCCAGCACCGCGGCGCCCTGGCGCGCCAGCGCGGTGGACAGCTCGGCGGTGAGGCCGGGGCGGTCTTCGCCGGTGAAACGCAGGAGGTAGGTGGTTTGAGCGCTGATGGGTTGGGTGGGTTGGAGAGCGGCGCGGGCAAGGTGTTAGGTGTTAGGTCCTAGGGGTTAGGAAGAGCAAAGCCCGGTTCATCGCCGCGGCGGGGCGGGGTCATTTTCTTCGGACGCGGCGCCGCGGCGGTTTTCGGACTCCGGCCGAACCACGGGCGGGACGCCCGTGCCACTGGAGCTGCTCGTGAAGTCGGGCGGCCTGCTTCGGCCTACGTTCATCGCGACCCCGAGCCGCGGCACCGAACCCACTCACTGCGCTACCCGAGGGCGTACGGGCGCAGCCCGTGTCGCCCGCGTCGTGTGCCTGCGGCGGCCGCAGGTGCCGACGCGGGCGACCCCGCGCTAGCGGCGTTTGCGCTTTTTGTATTTGTTGCTCTTCTGCGCCTTGGTGCTGCCCTTCACCTTCGGCCCGCCGCCCATCGGCCCGCCGGCCATGTTCTTCATGGCGCTAAGCTTCTGCATGGCGCCCTTGCCACTCATCATCTGGCTCATCTGGCTGATCATCTCGAAGCCCTTGACCAGCTGGCTCACGTCCTTCTGGTCGCGGCCCGCACCCTTGGCGATGCGGCGGCGGCGGGAGTTGTCCAGCAGCTTCACGTCCACCCGCTCGCGCGACGTCATCGAGTTGATGATGGCCTCGGTGCGATCGATCTGCTTGTCGTCCAGGTCGATGTCTTTGATCTGCTTGCCGATGCCCGGCAGCATGCCCAGCAGGCTCTTCATGCTGCCCATCTTCCGCAGCTGCTTGAGCTGCTTGAGAAAATCGTCCATGGTGAGCGTGCCCTTTTCCAGCTTCTCCTGCAGGGCGAGGGCTTCCTCTTCGCTGACCTGCTCCTGGGCCTTCTCGACCAGCGACACCACGTCGCCCATGCCCAGGATGCGGCCGGCGATGCGGTCGGCATGAAACGGTTCCAGCGCGTCGAGCTTCTCGCCGGTGCCGATGAAGCGGATGGGCTTGCCGGTGACCGACTTCACGCTTAGCGCGGCGCCGCCGCGCGTGTCGCTGTCGAACTTGGTAAGCACGACGCCGTCCAGCTCCAGCCGGTCGTTAAAGGCCTTGGCAGAGTTCACCGCGTCCTGGCCGGTCATCGCGTCGATCACCAGGAAGATCTGGTGGGGGGCGACGGCGGCGTTCACCCGGCGCAGCTCGTCCATCAGCTCGTCGTTGATGTGGAGCCGGCCGGCGGTGTCCAGGATCAAGACATCGACCTTCTCCTTCTTCGCGGCCTTCACCGCGTTGCGGCAGACCTCGACGGCCACGCCCACGGCCTTGCCGTACTCGGCGCACTTGTCTTCTTCGCCGTGGAAGTGCACGGTGCCGGTACCGTCGCCCTCGGCCTGCACCTGTTCGGCCAGCACGCGCAGCTGGGTCACGGCGGCGGGACGCTGCAGGTCGGCGGCGCAGAGCATGACGCTCTGGCCACGCTTCTTCAGGTAAGTGGCCAGCTTGCCGCAGGTGGTGGTCTTGCCGCTGCCCTGCAGGCCCGACATCATGATGATGGTCGGCCCGGGGCTGACCTGCATGATGGGCTCGGCCGGAATCGGGGCCCCGGTCTCGGGATCGATCTCGGAGGGCTCGCCCAGCAGCTCGACCAGCTCGTCGTTGACGATCTTGATCATCTGCTGCCCGGGCTCGACGGCCTTGAGCACCGCGGCGCCGGTGGCCTGCTCGGTGACCTTCTGGCAGAAGGTCTCGGCCACCGCGTAGTGCACATCGGCTTCGAGCAGGGCCTCGCGGACCTCCTCCATCGCCTCGCGGACGTTGGACTCGGAAATGGCGGCCTTGCCCGAGAGCTTCCGCAGGGCATCTTCAAACTTGTCGGAGAGGTTGTTGAACATGGATCACACAGGACAGCCGGGACGCCTCGCTCCCGGAAGGGGGGCGGACGCGGGGGGCGGAATGAGGCGACTCGGGCGGAGGGCTCTGACCGGAGCGGGGCAAAGAATAACAGCCCGCGGCAAGGCCGCGGGCTGCTGAGCGAAGAACGGGTTGCGTCACCTAGGTCTGAACACGGTCCAGACGCCGATCCGAACCGGATCAGTCGTCGAACATGACCATCACGTCGTCATCCGAAGGCGATGACGGCATGCGGGGACCGGCGAGATCTTCGTCTTGCTCGGCCCCGTCGTCCGCGTTCGGGTCTTCAAGGCACGACTCGTGGAGCGTGACAGGGTCGCAGGGGGTCAGGAAAACCGAGTCGTTTTCGCCGACGGCCGTGATGGTGAGCTTGAGGGTGTGCTGCATGGTCTGGATCTTTCTTCCCGGCCGGCCGGGGCCGGTTCTTAGCGGACTGACGAGCGGAGGTTCGAAGTCGGATGCCCCAATCGTACGGTCTGAATCGGACGGATCAAAGGGTCGAGTCCAAGTTTCACATGACCGGACGCCGTCGGTACCGGATGAACCGCCTGCGCGGGATGCTGAATGAGACGGCGGAAGGAAAGAACTTTAACCCGCACTATAAAGCATGTTTATAGATCTTCACGACGGATCGCCGTGCGGTGCGGCGTCGCAGAGGAACCCGGGATCGGACACCGCGTCTTTGGTATTCGATTTAAACCGCTTTGCTTACGACTCTTAAACCTGATGGGCCGGCTGGGATCCGGGCCGCGACTCGTCGTCCGCCAGCGGAGCCTGATAGAAGTGCAGCCCCATCGAGCCGTCGGTCACCGAGGCCATTGCTTCGTAACCCGGCACTTCCCGTGCTTCCAGGTCTGCGGGCGTACGCAGCACCACGACCCCGCCGGGCTCCAGCCGGGGCAGCAGGTCGGCCAGCAGCCGCTCGAACGGCTCCAGGCTCGCCACCGCCTGGGGGTAAGGCGGGTCCACGAACGCCAGGGTCACCGAGGCGTTGGCAATCGGCAGCAGCCAGACTCCGCCCAACGCGTCCCCGGTCCGCACGTCGGCGGCCCCGGGGCCGACGCCCAGGCGGTCGAGGTTCTGCTGCAGAATGTCGGAGGCCGGGCGATCGCGTTCGACGAAGGTGCAGTGGGTCGCCCCGCGTGAGAGCGCTTCAAGGCCCATGCTGCCGGTGCCCGCGAATACGTCCAGCACACGGCCGTAGCCGGTCACCCCCAGCGAGTGGAGGCGGTTAAAGAGGTTTTCTTTCACCCGGTCGGTGATGGGCCGGGTGACGTCGTCGCCCTCAGGGCCAAGAATGGTGCGTCCACGGTGGGTGCCGGCGATGATGCGCATCGACGCAATCTAGAGACTTTCGGACGCGGCGGGCGGGTCCCGGGCCCTCTAAACTGTCCGCCCCATGCCTAAATCAAACTCAAAAACGAAGAAAACCCAAGCCGAGAAAGCCGACAAGTATGCCTGCTACGGAAAGAGCGTCCAGGAGCCCTCGCACGAGATCGCGTTCTTCGAGCAGGCCTTCGGCGACTTCAACCGCCGCAAGCCTCGCCACCTGCGCGAGGACTTCTGCGGCACCTTCTCCGTCTGCTGCGAGTGGGTGAAGGGCCACAGGCAGCGCACCGCGCTGGGCGTGGACCTGGACCCCGAGCCGCTGGCCTGGGGCAGAGAGCACAACCTCGGCAAGCTCGACGACGCCGACCAGAAGCGGGTGCGGCTGGTGCAGCAGGACGTCCGCCGACGCAACCGCCCGCAGGCCGACATATTGGCCGCCCAGAACTTCAGCTTCTGGATTTTCAAGACCCGTGCGGAAGTCGTGGAGTACTTCAAGACCGCCCGCAGCAACCTGGTCGACGGCGGCGTCATGGTCATGGACATGATGGGCGGCGGCGAGTGCTTCGAAGAGGACCACCAGGACAAGCGGACCATCGAGAAGGGCAAACACGGCTTCAAGTACATCTGGACCCAGGACACCTTCAACCCCATCAACCACGACGCCCGCTTCACCATCGGCTTCAAGTTCAAGGACGGCAGCCGGTGGGACGAGGCCTTCGTGTACGAGTGGCGGTTCTGGAGCATCCCGGAGGTACGCGAGATGCTGGCCGAGGCCGGCTTCTCGGAAAGCCACGTGTACTGGGAAGTGGACTACGACGACGGGGAAACCGGCGAGTCCGGCGAGTGGGAGCGGCGCGAGGATGCGCCGAGTGATCCGAGCTGGGTGTCGTATGTGGTGGGGGTTCGATAAGTGCGAAGTTCGAAGCGCGAAGTTCGAAGCTTCCGACGCAAGCGGATAGGCGAACGCTTCTGCCATGTCGTGGTCCAGACTCCGCTTGCTTTCACTTCGCACTTTGTACTTCGTACTTCGAACTTCCTATGAAGCTCCAACCCCCCAAAGGCACGCGCGACTTCTACCCCGCCGAGATGGCCTGGCACCAGCACCTGCTGGACGCCTGGCGCCGGGTCAGCGTGCGCAACGGGTTTGAACAGGTGGAAGGGCCGGTCTTCGAAACGCTGGAGCTCTACAAGGTGAAGTCGGGCGACGGCATCGTGAGCGAATTGTTTTCGTTCCGCCGGGCGAATGGCAAGACGGACTTCGCGCTGCGGCCCGAGTTCACCCCCACGCTGGCCCGCATGGTGGCGGCGAAGGCCAACAGCCTGCAGAAGCCCATCAAGTGGTTCTGCACGCCCAACGCCTGCCGGGCCGAGCGGCCCCAGCGCGGGCGCCTGCGCGAGTTCTGGCAGTGGAACGTGGACCTGCTGGGCCTGGACGGACCGGGCGCCGATGCCGAGGTCGTCTTCACGCTGCTGGACTTCCTGCAGGAAGTCGGGCTGACCGCCGAGCACGTCAAGGTCAAGCTGAGCCACCGCGACGTGGTGGCGCAGGTGCTGGCCGGGCTGGGGCTGGCCCCCGAGCGCACCGACGACGCGTTCAAGCTGCTGGACGGACGCGACAAGATGGAAGCCGACGCATTCGCGCAGCAGGCCGGGGAACTGGGACTGGACGCCGCGGCGGTTGCGCGGTTCACCGAGGTCAGTGGCAAGACGTACGCGATTGGCGACATCGCCACGCTGACCGCCGACTTGGGCCTGGACACGCCGCCGGCCGACTTGGTGGCGCTGGTCGACCAGCTGATCGCGTTCGGAGTGGCCGACTGGTGCGAGATCGATCTGGGCATCGTCCGCGGGCTGGCCTACTACACCGGGACGGTGTTTGAGGCCCACGAAACCGGGAATCAGTCGCGTGCCATCGCCGGCGGGGGGCGCTACGACAAGCTCATCGAGCTGTTCGGCGGACCCGCCATGCCCGCGGTGGGCTTCGGCATGGGCGACGTGGTGTTAACAAATCTGCTTGAAGACAAGGGGCTGCTGCCCGCGGAGCTCGGCGACCGCCCCGACGCCTTCGTGTTCGCCACCGACGACGCGGGCGCGGCCGACGTGGCGGGAATCCTTGCCGTGCTGCGGCGTGCCGACCGCCACGCGCGGATGAGCTACAAGGCCACACGCAACGTGGGCAAGCTGTTGAAGGACGCTGAGAAGGCCCACGCCCGCTTCGCGGTGCTGGTCAGCGCAGGCGGGCTGGAGCTTAAGAACCTGGAAACCGGTGAGCAGCGACCGATCGACCGCGGCGAACTGGTTGTCGCCACGGCGCGCTGACTCAGCCGCGGTGGGATTCTCGCTGGCGGTTGAGGCAGCCTTCCAACTCGCGGCGGGCCTCTGCCTCGCCGCGAGCCCACGCCTGGGTCAGGGCGCGCATCCGCTTCTTGACCGCCACGCTGACGGGCAGCTCGGCGATCTGCTCCATACAGCGCCGTTCGCCAAACGGTGCGGTGCGGATCAGCCGTTCGACGCGGCGAAACGCGCGGATCCCGCGGGCGGTGGGGCCGTGGCGGGCGGGCTTCTTCCGTTTCGGGGTGGGGGTCTTCACGTTGTTTAAGTTCGGCCGGGCCCGCGGGGCAGTTGAGGCGGGGCGGTAAAAAGGTCGGCGCTCGGGCCACAAATCGAGGCCACTTCCCGGGGTGAAACGCCGGCCTGCGCGAGACGCTGCGCCCGTCTCAGCATAAACCCCGCGACCGGCGGGGCCACCCCCCAAACACGAAAGAATCGTCTTCTCGGTCGCGACGGGCGGTCAGCGATCCGCAGCCACGGGCCGGCGGCGGCGGCCAAACGCCTGCACCGCCACGGCGAACGCCCCGAGCACGCCGCCGCACATCACCCCACCGAAAGACCCCACGACCACCGCGATCCCCACCGGCTGGTCGCTGGGCTTCCAGGGCACGATGCTGGAAAACAGGTCCGGGGCCAGCGTGCCTGCCCCCACCCGAACAGGCCGCCCAGCAGCCCCCCGAGCAGGGCGGTGCCGATGACCAGCAGGACGATGGCGGGGGCTTTCAGCATGTTCGAGCAGTCATCCGGAGAACGAAGCGGTGAGGGTCGCAACGGGTCAAGGCACGCCGGGCGTCGGTTGCGCAGCATCGGTTACCCCAGGCCGCGCCGGAACCCGATGCAGGTGGCCAGCGGGCCTGGAGAAGCTCACCGTAACCGCGACAGGCGGTCTTCAAAGTCCTGGACCACGGAAAAGTGATCGACCCGACCGATCCGCTCGCGGGTCATCAGACCGCGTGATTCGAGGTCGGTCAGATCGTTCCGGGCCGTCTGGTAGGCCACCGCATGGCTCCCCTGGTGGTTCTCGGTGGTGTACCGCGTGACCGGGTGACGCATCGCGTGGCCCAACAAGGCCCGCTGGCGGTGGTTCAGCCCGCTGCTGCTCTGCAGCAGCCCGTCAACCGCCTGCGCCTGCTTGGCTTTCCGCTCGATGAAGCCGTGCAGATCGTCGATCGCCCGCCGGATGACCCGGCAGTGATAGAGCAGGAAATAGGTCAGATCATTCTCGTCGGATTCGGTTTGCAGATACGCGCGGTAGTAAGCCTTGTTGAAATCCCGGTGGGCGATCACCTGCGAGATCGAGATAAACTCGAACAGCCAGTACCCGCTGCGGAGCATCGACCAGTAGAAGAGTGCCCGCGCGGTGCGCCCGTTGCCGTCGGCGAAGGGGTGGTCGTAGGCCAGCCAGAAATGAATGGCCATCGCCCGCACGGCCGGGTGGATGAACCGCTCGTCGTCGTCGCCGTTGGCGAAGCGACACAGAGCTTCGATGCGCTCGCCCAGCGATCCGGCCGGCGGGGGCCGGTGGGTCACGTTTCCGTACACGTCTTCCACCACGATCTCGCGCCCGGCCGCCCGCACCCGCCCCGCATCCGCGGGGTCGTCGAGCGTGCCCTCCGTCATCCGCCGATGCAAGTCTTCCAACAGCTCGCGGGACAACGGCTCTTCACCCAGCGTCTTGATGTACCGCATGGTGTTGAAGTTGTTGAGGATCATCTGCTCCCCTTCATCCTTCGGGCGTCGCCGGGTGCGCAGCATCTTCTGTGCGACATCGCGGGTCACCGCCGCCCCCTCAATCTGGCTGGACGTAATCGCCTCGTCGATCAGCGATGAGACGACGTAGGTGTCCCGCTGGTCGGAGTTCAGGATGCGGTCCGGGATCCCGATCTGCCCCCCGAGGGACCGGTCGATCAGCGAAAGGGTTTCGGGCAGCGGGTCGGCCAGCGTGAAGCTGAAGGGCGTGCCGTCTGCGTCGGCGAGCGGGATCTGCCGCCGGTTGGCCGCCCGCGCGAGCTTTACCCCGGCCCACCACTGCTCGGAGGTCAGGCCCGCGGGTGTCCGGCGCCGACGGAACTTTTCCCAGTGGTCGTACCGGCCCGCCCGGAGATCATCGGTGCCCGCGGATAATATTTGCCCTAAAGCTCCCGGCTCGCTTCCGATCAGGAAGTCGGCGAATGACGTTTCGGGAGGGCTGGCCAGCGGTTTGATCGAGTGGTATGCCATTCCAATTTCATCCTAATTAAGTCCAAATTAGGATATCACGCCCCCATCCTATTTTCAACCTAATTCACTCCAATTTAGAATGAACTCGGAGGCAAGCCTTCGCGGTAGCGACCGGTGGGGTCATGCTCCGTGAACCACCACAACCTGTAGTACGCAGCCCTCAGCATCGATGAAAGCGAATGCGCGGCTACCCCACGCCGCGTGCGTGTGGATCGAAGGCAACCGTCGTTCGATTCTCGCCCAACCCAGAACTCTGATTTTCTAAAGCACGCCGGCCGAACCGGTCAGGATCGGCTCGCTGACGAACTCGCGAGGGTCGGTCACTTTGCCCGTCAGAGCGCTGGCGGCGGCGGTCAGGGGGCTGGCGAGGTAGACGCCGGCTTCCTTGTGGCCCATGCGGCCCGGGAAGTTGCGGTTGGTGGTGCTGATGCAGGCCTTGGGCTCGTTCAGGCGGCCGAACGTGTCCTTGGGGCCGCCCAGGCAGGCGGAGCAGCCCGAGGGCCCGATGGTGCAGCCGGCGTTTTCGAGCGCGGCGTAGACGCTGGGCTCGCCGTCGCGGACCTGCTCGCCGTCCAGGCCCAGCGTGAGCATGTCTTGGTGGACTTCCGTCGATCCGGGCACCACGAAGGTCGGGATCTTGACCGTGTTCCCGTTGAGGATGTTGGCCGCGAAGATCATGTCGGTGATCTTGCCGCCGGTGCAGCTGCCGATGTAGGCCTGGTCCAGCTCGACGTCGGAGCAGTTGCGGGCGGTGTCCTTGTTGTCCGGGCTGTGGGGCTTGGCGACCATGGGCTCCATGGTGCCCAGGTCCCAGGCGTGCTCGAAGACGTAGTCGCAGCCGGGGTCGTCCTTGTAGACTTCCCATTCGGGCCGGTTCGACCGCGCCTGCACGTAGTCAAGCGTCTTCTGGTCCACGTCGCAGACCCCGTTTTTGCCGCCGGCCTCGATGGCCATGTTGGTGAGCGTCATGCGGTCTTCGAGCGTGAGCGAGGCGATGCCCTCACCGGCGAAGTACATGGTCTTGTAGGTGGCCCCGGCCACGCCGATCTCGCCGATGACGGCCAGGATCAGGTCCTTGGCGGTCAGGTAGGGCGGGATCTCGCCGTGGAAGGTGAACTTCATGGTCGGCGGGGTCTTCAGCCACGTCTTGCCGGTGCCCATGGTGAAGGCGGCGTCGGTGTTGCCCACGCCACTGGCGAACTGGCCGAACGCGCCGGCGGTGCATGTGTGGCTGTCGGTGCCCAGCAGGATCTCGCCCGGGCGGCAGTGGCCTTCCTCGGGCAGCGCCTTGTGGCACACGCCTTTGTAGTTGGTCTTGGTCGGGTCGCGGTAGGGGTTGGGCATGCCCGACCCCTCGGCGGTGTCCAGGAAGTCCGGGTCGTAGTAGTACTTGATGTCCTGCTCTTTCACGAAGTCGCGCAGGATCTGGATGTTGCGGTGGCACTTGCCGTCGGCGGTAAAGATGTAGTGGTCGGGGATGATCGGGATGCGGGTCTTGTCCCACACCTTGGCGTCGGGCCCGAACTCCTTCTTGAAGATGCCGATGGTGCCCGGGCCGCACACGTCGTGGGTCATCAGCACGTCGACGTTGACCCAGACGTTCTCGCCGGGCACCACGGACGCCTTCCCCGCGTGGGCGGCGAAGATCTTCTCGGTCATGGTCATCTTGGGCATCGGTCGGCTCCGCGGCGCGGCCTTCGGGGCCGGCGGGGTGGGAATCGGGGCACAGGGAACGGGGTGGTCATCATAGCCCCTGTCCGGCGGATCCCCGGGGGGGGCTTCGGTGACCGACGCTGGCCGTTACGCCGGGCTGAAGGCCGTTATCATCCTGCGATGAACGATCTCGATTGCACCACCTCTGGAATCCCGGGCCGCACCCGGGCGCTGCTGGCGGCCGCGGGCCTTCTGAGTCTGGGCGGCACGCTGGGGGGCTGCGAGAGCCCCCTGAGCGGCGCCCGCGCCGACACGCAGCTGCGGACCGCGGTCATCGTGGAGCACCGTCAGCAGATGGCAGCCCTGGCCAACACCGACCCGGTGACCGTCCAGCGCGAAGACAGCGACCTGAAAACCCGCCTGAGCGAGGAACGCCTGGCCGAACTGGACACCATCAGCGGGACCGGCGCGTACCGCGGGGCCACGCTGGACCCGGGGACCGACCTGGCCGGAGCGTCCGGGGCGGAGTCGGTGTCGCTTTCGCTGGAGGAAGCGGTCGCGATGGCGGTGGCGGGCAACCTGGACCTGGCCGTCGCCCGCATGGGGCCAAGGATTGGTGCCGCGCAGCTGGACCAGGCCGAGGCGCAGTTCGACTGGACGTTCTTCGCCGACGGCAACTTCCAGAAACTGGACACGCCCCAGCCCGCGGGCACCGTGCCGGGGCTCAGCAACGACATCCAGCAGGACACCCGCTCGCTGAATACCGGGCTGCGGCGAGACCTGCGTGGCGGCGGTCAGTTCCAGGTCGAAACGACCCTTGCGCGGCAGGAACGGGTGCCGTCGTTCTTCGTGGTCGACCGCTACTACGACGCCGACGCGCTGATCAGTCTGCGGCAGCCGCTGCTGCGGGGCTTCGGCTCGGCCGTGAACGAGACGCAGATCGAATTGGCCCGCACGAATGAAGAATCGGCCCGCGAGCAGCTGCGACAGACGCTGAACGACCTGGTGGCCGAGGTGGAGTCGGCCTACTGGAACCTGGGCCTGGCCCACCGCGGCGTGCTGATTCAGCAGCGGCTGCTGGAGCGGACCATCGTCGAACGCGACCGCCTGGAGGACCGGGCCGGCTACGACACCACGCCCGTGCGGGTGACCGAAGCCAACAGCCGCGTGGAGCTGCGGCGGGCCGATCTGATCCGCGTGCGGTCGCAGGTCCGCAGCGCGTCAGACGCGCTCAAGCGGCTGCTGAACAGCCGCGACCTGCCGCTGGCCGACGAAACGCTGCTGCGCCCCACCGATGCGCCCGTGGACGAACCGGTGGCCTTCAGCCTGCGGGACGAGGTGACCACCGCGCTCGAACAACGCCCCGAGCTGGCCCAGAGCCTGCTGGCGATCCGCGACGCCGAGCTGCGTCAGCGTGTGTCCGACAACGCCACCCTGCCCCAGCTGGACCTCACCGCCGCGGTCGGGCTCAACGGCATCGACAACGACGACTGGACCGACGCCTACGGCGACCTGGGCGACGGCGACTACATCGACTACATCGCTGGACTGAGCTTCGAGCAGCCCCTGGGCAACCGCGCCGCCAAGGGCCTGGCCACCCAGCGCCGGCTCGAACGCGAGCAGGCCGCGCTGGCCTACCGCCGCGACGCGCAGAGCGTGGTGCTGGAGGTCAAGAACGCGCTGCGCAGCGTGCTGACCAACTACCAACTGGTCGACGCCACCCGCGCCGCGCGGTGGGCCGCGGCCGACAGCCTGCGGGCGATCAACGTGCAGGAGGAGCTGGGCGTGGCCCTGACCGACGAGTTTTTGCTGGACCTGAAGCTCAACGCCCAGGAACGCCTGGCCAACGCCGAGTTCGCCGAGGCCGAAGCCCAGAGCAACTACATGTCGTCCATCGCCGAGCTGTACCGGACCAACGGCACCCTCACCGGCCGTTACGGGGTGCAGGTCGGCGGAAACGCTCCCGGCGACCGGTGATTCGGCGGGCGGCCCCGCCGACCCACCGGTCACCGGGAGCGTCACAGCACGAGCCCGCACGCGGGGTAAGGGCGCTGGTGGCGTGAGCCGCGTGCACCTTTCGACATCGCTGGGTTTGCGGACGGCACACGGAGTGTGTCCGCTACTTTCAAGTCAGCGCACCCCTCAATCTCGCCGTTCCCCGGCTGCGCGGGTAGACGGCGCACGCCGTGTGCCGTCCGCGCGTCGTTCGGCCGCCCCCCCCCAGACGTGTCGGCTGCCCGTGAACCGTGTGCTGTGACGCGTGCGGGGACCGGGGTGATCGGACGGGCCGCCGGCCGATCACACCGGCCCCCCTAAGCGTTTCCGCCGCGCTCACGCCTGCAGGGCGCGGCGCTGGATCTTGCCCGTGGGGTTACGCGGCAGCTTGTCGATCAGCCGGATCTCTTTAGGCACCTTGAAGCCGGCCATGCCGTCGCGGCAGTGCTGCTTCAGGGCGGCTTCGTCGAACTGGGCGTCTTCTTCCAGCTCGACGAAGGCGATCGCGACCTCGCCGCGGCTGTCGTCGGACCGGCCGATCACGGCCGAGGCGTGCACGGCGTCGTGGCGGTTGAGCACCTCCTCGATCTCGCGCGGGAAGACGTTCTCGCCGCCGATGATGAGCATCTCTTTCTTGCGGCCCGTAATGAACAGAAAACCGTCGGCGTCGACCTTGCCGATGTCGCCGGTGCGGAAGCAGCGCGACCTGCCCCGCCCCGGCACGTCCAGCTCGATCATCACCTGGTCGGTCAGCTCGGGCAGGTTGTAGTAGCCCTTCATCACGTTCGGGCCGGTGATCAGGATCTCGCCCTCCTGGCCGGTGCCCAGCACGTTGTTCTGCTCGTCGACGATCACGTTTCGCACCCGCGGCAGCGCGGGCCCCACCGAGCGCAGACGCTGGCGGCCGGGCGTGGACCAGTTGGTCACCGGCGAGGTCTCGGTCAGGCCGTAGCCCTCCAGGATCTCGATGCCCAGCTTCTCTTTGAAGCCCTCGTAGACCGCGCCGGGCAGCGGCTCGCCGCCGGAAATCACCAGCTTCAGGCTGGAGAAGTCGTCGGGCGTGGCCTTCTTCACGGCCATCAGGGCGCCGTACATCGAGGGCACGGCAACCATGATGTGCGCCTCGTGCTTCTTGATGAGCTGGATGAGCTTGCGTGGGTTGAATCGCGCGGTGTAGACCACGCGTCCGCCCATGTAGAGCGGCAGCACGGTCAGCACGGTGAGGCCAAACGTGTGGAACTGTGGCAGCACGCCGACGAAGATGTCCGCGTCCTTGAGATCGGCGTGCGCAATGGCGTCTTCGATGTTGCTGCGCAGGTTGCCCTCGGTCAGCATCACGCCCTTGGGCTTGCCCGAGGTGCCCGAGGTGTACAGCAGCACCGCGATGTCGTCGGTGGCCAGCTTGCGGGGCCAGGTCAGGGGCGGCAGGCCGCTGAACTTCAGCTCCTCCATCTTGAGCAGCGTGGGGTCACCAGGCAGGGCGGTGAGGTCGACGCCGGTCTCCTTGATGGCGTCGATCATCTTCCCCGCGGTGACCACGGCGTCGATGCCGCTGTCGGCCACCACGTGGTCCAGCTCGGCCTGCGACAGCAGGTAGTTCAGCGGCACCGGGGTCTTGCGGGCCAGCCAGCAGCCCAAGAGCGCGATCGGGAAGGCGCCGCCGGTGGGCAGCAGGATGCCGACGTGCGGGCGGTCGGTGGCCTTGCGGATCGCCCGCGCGGCGAACATCGCCCCCGCGCAGATCTGGAAGAAGGTGTAGGTCCGCTGGTCGTCGGTGACCGCGACGCGGCGTGGGCGGGTGAGCCCGCGAAACAGGATCTGGCGCAGGAGGCTCATCGCGATAAGCTAACGGGTTGCCGGCGGATTCGCGGACGCGGCCGCCAGAGCCCCTCGTCGGCCCTCCGCTTCCGCCGATCCGCCTCGCCGATCAGGAACCCCGCCATGAATCGCCAAATGCTTTCTGTTTTGCTGCCCCTGCTGCTCCTGCTTGCCACGACGGGCTGCGGGTCGCCGGGGCCCTACGCATCGCTGGACGACGCGAACAGCGCCTACCAGCGGGGCGACTACCCCCAGGCGTACGCCTTCGCCTCGGCGATCAGCAACGACGGGCCCTCGCTGGACCGGTTTGAAGCGGCGTACATCGCCGGCCTGGCCGCGACGCAGCTGGGCCAGGACGCCAAGGCGGTCAAGCACCTGCAGCGCGCGGTCCGGGCGTTCGACAAGCAGATGGCGTCGGACGCGGGGGTGATGCTGGGGCTGGCCTACGCCCGGCAGGGCAAGGACGCCGAGGCGGCCGAGACGCTGATCGGCGCCGCCCCGCGGCAGGCGGGCGAGGCCCAGGCCAAGGCGTACTACCACGCCGCCGACGCGCAGCAGCGACTGGGGCGCTGGGCCTCGGCCCGCGACTACCTGCTGCTGGCCAAGAGCAAGACGAAGGACGCGTCGCTGGTGGCGGCGATCGACGAGCGGCTGGCGGTCAACGGCTTCACGCTGGAGATCGGCTCGTACGCCGACCGGGCCAACGCCGAGGCGGCGGCGGCGAAGTACGACGCGGTGGCGAAAGAGGTCGGCATCAAGGGCACGCGGATGGTGGAAGACCCCGCCCGCGCGGGACGGGTGCGGGTGCACGTGGGCGAGTTCTCGACCTTCGCCTCGGCCTCCAGCTACCGCGAGCCCTTGGGGCTGCCCGATGCGTTCGTGGTGCCGATCACGGGGCGGTGACGGCGGGGGCGGCTCGGCGCCGCACCCACCGTGTCGTCCACCACGGCCGGTGGGCCACCAATCTCGCCAGCGGTAAGTTGGAATACCTCGTGTAGGTCGGGGGTGGACCGTAGCGACGAAACGAGCTTTCGACGACTCGCTGATGATCAATGGGGCTCCGCCCCTGCTCCGACCCCCGTTCTCGCGAACACACGGAGTTCGGGGTGGAGTGCGCGAATGGGCGGGGCGGTCCAAGTCACTGATGCCGGGCACCAATCTGACCTTTGGGAGGTATCTGAAGCTGTTGGATGCGGTGTCGCGGCTGCTTCGCAAGGGTAAGCACCGCGTGGCGGGTGATGCGCGGACGATTACGGCTCGGCTGGGCGTCTCGCCGTTGGGTGTGGCGGGGACGTTGAAGAGCTGGTTCGACGACGGGCTGCCGTGGGATCGGCCGCGGTGGGCGATGGGGTAGCGGCCGCGGCAAAGATTCCGGTTCGGCTGGATTCTGGTTGGATTCGCGGCCGCAGACCGCGGCGGCCGAGAAGGCGGATGGGCGTCTGGCTTGGCGGACGTGCAGCCATCGCCGAGCCGCCGAGCCGCGGCGAACTAAAAAACGACGCCTCGCGGCGTCGTTTTTGGTTGGGCGGGCCGCTCGACGGGGCCGTCGGCGGCCCTACCACATGGCCCGGGCGCCCTGGGCGGCGATGCGGGCCAGGCGGGTGATGTTCATCTGGTCCTCTTCGCTGAGGTTGATGAACTCGAGCCCGAACTCGGTCTTGCGGCGGCCGAGCTTGCGGATGCGGCGGACCGCGACGTCGACGGGCAGCACCTGCTTGTCGATCTGCAGCTCGATGCGAAACATCTCGCCCTCGGCCACGGGCATCGAGCCCTTGCGGACGACCCGCATGCCCGAGGCGGAGATGTCCACCACCTCGCCCAGCGACGACAGGGTGCCCTCGGTCTTCAGCCGGCCGTGGCGGCGGCGGTTGTCGTCGGGGTCGGGGTTCTCGGTTTGACGCCAGAAGTCCATGGGTCAATCATCGACCTCGGGCCCCGACGGCTTGAGTCGGTCGTGCGGCCGCGGGGGTTTTTCCGCGCGGGTTCACGGGAGCACGGGGGGGTTATCGGGTTGGCGGACGTACAGCCACACGGCGAGCACCATGGACACGGCGGCGAGGGTTCGGCGGGCGACCACGCCCGGGGCCACGCGACGTTCGAGGTGCTCAAAGCCCGCCGCGGCCAGCACCACGCCCAGCACGATGGCGATGAGTCCGCGGGAGGACTGCAGGATGGCCCCCAGCACGGTGCCCAGCCGGGCGAACGCGCCGTAGAGCGTGACCATGGCGGCAAGCCAGATCGCGGCGTAGGGCAAGGCGTCGCGCCAGTCGGCGCGGCGGCGGCTGCCGAAACGCGGCAGCAGCAAGAGCGCGGGGACCCCGAGGCTGAAGTAAACCGCGCCCACCGCCCAGGCAGGGCCCACCCAGGGCCGCGCGAGGCGGTCGATGCCTGCGGTCGCCTCGGCGCCGCGGATCGTCGCGAGGATCAGCACGTCGCAGACCGCGTAGCAGAAGCAGGCCGCGAGCACCTGGGCGGCGGGGCGGGCGGCGATCCGCCCCCCGGCGGTACCCAGCGCCAGCGCCCCCGCGACCGCGAGGCCCACCCCGGCCCACTGCGAGGCCCCCAGGGCTTCGCCGCGGGCGGCGGCGAAACCCGCGAGCACGGCGATCTTGAAGCCCAGCAGCGGCGCCACGCGTGACGCATCGAGCGTGCGCAGGGCCGAGAGCAGGGCCCACTGGGCCAGGGCGAAGCCACCCACCAGGCCCACCAGCGGGACGGTCCACCGCGCGTCGAACCCCAGCGCGTCGGGCCAGAGCAGCGGCAGGGCCGCCGCGGCCACGGCGGCCATCCACACGTGCGCCAACGCCAGGAGTGTGAGCCCCGACCGCTCGGCGCGGCCCGGCACCGCAGCGGTGAAGTGCCGCGCGGCGAGGTAGGCCGTGGCGTGGCCCAGCGCGGTCAGCAGTCCCAGGGTGATGCCCCAGCCCACGCGCTAGACCGCGCCCGGAGCGAACCGGTCACAGGCCCGCATCAACAGTTCTTCGGTCTTGTCCCAGCCCACGCACGCGTCGGTGACCGATACGCCATAGCGCAGCTGCGCGAGGTCGTGGGGGATGGCCTGGTTGCCCTCTTCCAGGTTGGATTCGAGCATCATCCCGGTGATCGCGGGAGTGCTGCCCAGTCGCTGCTCGACGAGACTGTCCCAGACCACCTCCTGCCGTGCCGAGACCTTGCCCGAGTTGGCGTGGCTGCAGTCGACCAGCAGCCGCGGCACCAGGCCGGCCTTGCTCAGCCGCGCGGCGGCCGAGGCGATGTCGGCCGGGTCGTAGTTCGAGCCGTCGGACCCGCCGCGCAGGATCACGTGGCCGTAGGCGTTGCCGCGGGTGTGAACCACGCAGGCGCGGCCCTGCTCGTCGATGCCGATGAAGTGGTGGGGGTTGAGCGCACTCTGCATCGCGTCGAGCGCGACCTGCAGCGAGCCGTTGGTGGCGTTCTTGAAGCCCACGGGCATCGACAGGCCGCTGGCCATCTGCCGGTGGGTCTGGCTCTCGGTGGTGCGGGCGCCAATCGCGGCCCAGCTGACCAGATCGTCCAGGTACTGCGGGGTGATAGGGTCGAGAAACTCGGTGCCGGCGGGCAGGCCCAGCGCGGTGATGTCCAGCAGCAGCTTGCGGGCGAGTTCGAGCCCGCGCGACACGTCGAAGCTGCCGTCCAGGTCGGGGTCGTTGATGAGTCCCTTCCAGCCGACGGTGGTACGCGGCTTCTCGAAGTAAACCCGCATGACCACGAGCAGGCGGTCCTGCACCCGCGCGGCCAGTTCGGCCAGGCGCTCGGCGTAGACCAGGGCGGCGGCGGGGTCGTGGATGGAGCAGGGGCCGACCACCACCAGCAAGCGCGGGTCGTCGCCGCGGAGCACGGCCTCGACCGCCCGGCGGCCGCTCACGACCGTCGCGCGCGACGGGTCGGTGAGGGGGAGCCGGGCTTCGAGGTCGCCGGGCGAGATCAGCGGATCGAGACTGGTGACGTTGAGGTTCTGGGTAGACGTGGGGGGCGCGGGCATCGCCGAAGGATAGCGGGTGTCGGGCGATTCCCGCGAGTCGGTGATGGCGGGGTCTGACCACGTTGCGGATCCGCCTTCGGCGGTGCTTTGACCACGGATGGGACGCCGGTTGCACTTCAGGGCCCCGCGGGGTGTCGTGAATCACTTGCGGGTGCCAAGGCGCCCAGGGGCCGGGCCGAATCGCTTGAGACTTACAAGGCACCGCGGCGTGGGCTGACACCCGGGGGCGCGGCCCGTACGGCTTAAGTGTGTCGCGTCTGCCCGGGATCTCGGGCAGACGGGGCCCGCGTTGCCGTCACGCCGCGTGGCGGCGCTCGACGCGCTTGATGCCGCGCAGCAGGTCGCGGGCGTTCTTGAACTGCGACATGGCGGGGTTCTTGGGCCGCAGCACGGCCGCCGACAGCGAGTGCAGCGTGCGGGCCTCGCCGCTCATCGCGTCGTAGTTGATCAGCCGGGCCAGCTCGGGGTTGAAGTGGGGGTGGTTGATCTGCACCGCGAGGTAGAAAATGTCCATGCCTCGGTCGGGCTTGCCGGCGACGTCCTTGAGGCTGGCGCTGGTGACCTCGCCCTTGGCCAGCATGTTACTCAGCACCTTCTGCACCTCGCTGGTCTGCATCAGCTCCATGAAGAGCCGATTGAGCACCGGGCGGTTGCTCAGGTCTTCGTCGATCTGCGCCGAGGTGCCGAAATCCACAAAGCCCACGCCGTCTTCGGTGATGACCATGTTGTCCAGGCGCAGGTCCAGGTGCATGATCTTGGCGTCGTCGTGCAACGCGGCGAGCAGTTCCATCGACGATGCGGCGAACTCGGCCTGGGTCAGCGGGGTGGCGCGGCCGTTGCGCAGCCAGTTCATGTCCAGCCGGGTGACCAGGCCGCGTTTGTCGCGCCCGATGCGCAGCGGGCGGGGTACGCGGCAGCGCAGGTGCTCGGGCAGCCGCTTGTGCAGCAGCTCCAGGCACTTGGTCTCGCGGGTGAGAAACAGCGGGAACACGTCGCCCACCAGCTTGCGGGCCCGCTGCCTGGCGGCGACCGGGTCCAGGTTCGGAAACCGCGCAGTGATACGACGCAGCACCCCCTCGACGGTGGGCACGCGCTTGGTCACGCAGAAGCCCTCGGGCTCGTGGTCGTCGGGCGTCAGCACCACGTCGTAGGTCGATCGCTTGGAGTCTTCGTCGGGGCGCACAAGGTCGGTCTTGCGGGCCACGAAGTACCAGGCCCGTGGCGTGAGGCCGGGGATGCGCAGGCCCAGGGGAGCGTGCCACAGGTCGCCCAGCGGCTGCTCCAACGCGAAGCCGTTGGCGTTGTCGTACTGCTGCATGACCGACGCCACCCGGTGGGGGTTGGGGTCGATCACCGCGACGCTGCCGCCCCAGCGCAGGCGTTCGAACAGGTCACCGGCCTGGTGGGGCTCGCCCGGGCCGGCCAGCCGCAGGTCGATCATGCCGTCTTGCAGGTCGTCGCCGGCGCGGCCGACCTGACGGGCCTGCGCGTCGGCGGCGAAACGCTGGTCCAGGAGTCGCTGGACCCAGCGGTCGGCAGAGGCGGCCCGGGCGGACGTCGAGCCGGAGCGGCGCGGGGGGGCCGAGCGGGAAGTGAGCTTGAGCATGGACCGGGGCCTTGGGTGACGCGACAAAGGGGGCGCAGGCGGGGCGGAAAAAAAGCGCCGCGGGACCGCGTTGTCTTCGTGCGTCTGGGGCCGGGGCTGAGGTGGGGCGGGGTCGGCGGGCGGGAAGTGGGGCGGGGGGCGACCGGAGAGACGGGAGGGGTTGCCCAGTCGTTACAGGTAGACCCGGGGGGTCGCAGGTTTCTGTAGGGGTGGGGTGATGCCGGCGCGGGACAACGTTGCGGATCCGCCTCCGGCGGTGCTTTGATAACGGGCGGGGACGCCCGTTCCACTTCAAGGCACCGAGGGGCAGCCGAGGTTGGGGTGTGGGTCCAAGGCACCGTGGGCCGGCGGCGCGCTGTGGGTGATCCCCATCCGGCTCAAGTGTGTCGCATCGGTCTGAGGATCGGGGAGCCAGATCGGCCGCCGATCTGGCTCCCCGATCCTCAGGCCGACGGGGCCCGCGTCAGCCGCCGTGGCGGACGCAGCGGAAGCCGGCGTTGGTGGTGGACGAGTCGGGCACGTTGCCGGTGCGGGCGCCCAGGCGGTAGCGGTTGCAGTAGGAGCGGTGGCAGAGGTAGCTGCCGCCCTTCTGCACGCGGCGCCGGTTGCCGGCGGGGTCGACCGGGATGTCATTGCCCCGCGGTCCCGTGGGATCGACGCGGGTCTCGTGGCGGTCGTCGGCGTGCCAGGTCGGGCAGAACCAGTCGGCGGTCCACTCCCACACATTGCCGCAGACGTTGTGCAGGCCGTACGCGTTGGGCGTGAAGGCGTCGACCCGGCAGGTGCCGGCGAAGCCGTCGGCGGCGGTGTCGCGCTCGGGGAATCGGCCTTGGAACACGTTGCACCGGTGCCTGCCCCGCGGCTCGAGCCGGTCGCCCCATGGGAAGGTCTGCCGCTCGCCCCCGCCGCGGGCGGCAAACTCCCACTGGGCCTCGGTGGGCAGCGCCCGCCCGGCCCACGCGGCGTAGGCCGCGGCGTCGTGCCAGCTGACGTGCACCACCGGATGGCCGTCCCGGCCCGACAGAGACGAACGCTCACCCAGAGGCCGGTCCCAGCGGGCGCCGGGCACCGCCACCCACCAGGGCACGCCGGGGACGGCCCGCAGGCCGCGGGCGAACTTCTCGGGCAGGTGCGGGCCGAAGACGTACGACCAGCCGAAGCGCTGGGCCTCGGTCACGTAGCCCGTGTGGGCGACGAACGCGGCGAAGCCGGCGTTGGTGACGGCGGTCGCCTCGATCGCAAACGGCTTGAGGGTGACCCGACGCACCGGGCCCTCGCCGTCGGAGGCGAAGCCCTCGGGGTCGTCGCTGCCCATCCAGAAGCTGCCGCCCTCCAGGCGGACCAGGCCGTCGTCCGAGCCGGCGCGCGGGCCCGGGCCGGGCAGGGGGGGGGGCGCCAAGGCGGCGGGTTCGCGTGACGCGGCGCGGGAACCGGGGCCGCAGCACGGGGCGTGGGGGGTCGGTCCGGGCGGGGTCCGCGGAGTCATGCCGGAAGCCTAGCAGGCGCCCGGGTGGTCTCGGGTACATTGGACGTTGGCCCGATCCCTTCCGCCGCGGCGGGCCGCGCCTCCTCCTTCTATTACAGGAATCCCCCGTGAACTCTGCCCCGGAGAAAGCCGTGCGCGCCCTGCGATCGCTGTCGCGTGTCCTGTGCGCCGCCCTGATCTCGCCGCTGTCCTCGGCCGAGCCCGCCGACACGGTGGCCGCGCCGGACCCCGCGGCCTGGATTGAGCGGGCCGCCGACGAGGCCCGGTCGATCACCGGACGCGGACCCGGGCTGACCGCGGCGCTGAGCGACAAGGGCCGCCTGCTGGCCGATGCCGCGGGGCTCGGGGCGGCGGGGGGCGCCGGCGGGCGCGACACGGAGGGGCCCGACCGCTGGTTCAGCCTGGCCGAGCTCTGCGAGCGGGCACTGACGCACCGCGACGCCAGTGGCCCGGTCACCGCCGCGCTCGTCGAGGGCCTGGCCCGCGCCGGGCGTGTCGACGAGGCGGCCGCGCGGGCCGAAACGCTTGCCCCGGGCCCCGACCGCGAGGCCGCCCGCGCCGCGCTGGCCCGGGCGCTGGCGGTCAGTGCACCCGAGGCGCCCCGTGCGGCCGCGCTGCGGGCCGGGGCCGATCCGGCCGCGGCCGCGGCCTGGGCGCCCGCTTTCGTCGAGGCCGGCGACTTCACGGGTTTCGAAGGGCTCGTCGCGGGCGCGGACCTGACCGACCCACGCCGCGCTGAGCTGCTGACGGGTCTGGCCGAGGCGCAGGCACGCTCCGGCGACCCGGCGGCGGCCCGCCGCACCCTCGACGATGCGCTGGCCCTGCGCGGTACCGCCACCGGCGACGACCGGGCCCTGACCCTGGCCCTGGCCGGCGCGTATGCCGCGTTGGGCCGGATCGACGACGCGGATGCCGCGGCGGGCACGCTGCGACACCCCGCCGCGCGGGTTCGCGGCCTGTCGCGGGTGGCCGCTGCTCGCTCGGCGGCGGGCGACGGCCCGGGTGCTTTTCTGGACGTGCAGGCCGCCGCCGAAGTGGTGGGACGCGGCTCCGACGCGGATGGCCTGGCGGGCGCCGCCCGTGAACTGGCCCGCGTCGCCGCGGACGCGGGCCATGCGGCCGAGGCCGGCGTCTGGATCGACACCCTCGACGACCCCCGTCTGCGGGCCGCGGCCGCGCTGGGGCTCGCCGAGGGCCTGAGTGCCCCGGGCCTGCGGCCACGGATGACGCGGGCGCTGATCGCGTCAGACGCCCCGCCCCCGGCAGCGGCCGTGGACAGCGGGCCCGAGACGGCCTCGACCGACGCTGCGCCCGCGGTTGTCGCGGGCGTCACCGGCGTCACCCGGGCGGCGGACGCGGAGCCCGCAGCCGCGGCGGGAACCGACGCCGCGGCAGACGCCGCGGGCGCCGAACTCGACGGTGCCGCGGAACGCGCGATCGACGCGGTCATGACCGACCTGCCCGGCGGCCCGGTGACGGCAGCCGACGCCGCCCAGACCGTCGCGACGCCCGCGGCCGCCGACCCCGAGGCGGCCCCGACCCGCACGGCCACCTCTGAACCCTGGCCGGACCTGCCCCGCCTGCCCCCCGCGGCCCGGGCGGCGGAGGGCGTCGTCGACGGTCACGCCGCTGACGCCGCTGACGCCGACGCCGCCACTGGGTCTGCGGCGACGCGGCTGACCGCTCGGCCGCCCGACACCGCGGTCGCCGACGCCGGCCCCGGCGATGCGCCGGCATATCCCCCGGCCACCCCGCCGGCCACCCCGCCGACCGGGGACACGCCCGGGGACACGCCCGTCGGAACGTCCGTGGATGCGTCCGTCGCATCGTCGTTGGAGGCCTCCGAGGAGGCCACGGACGACGAACCGGGTGCGAATACCCCGCCGATCCCCGAGCACACCCCGCCCGCCGCGGAACCAGACCCCGGCGTCGCGGCATCCGGCCTTGCGGCCGACGCCGGAGGCTCGCAAGACGCGGGAATCAGGGACCGCTCGGAGCGGACGGAGCGCACTGAACCCACGGACGGCCCTGAGACCACGGGCCACGCCCACCCCGACCCACGGCCGTCCGAAGCCGGCGTGGCGGACGGCGCCGCGGTCACCCCTTCGAGATCGGCGGCAGTCGGGTCAGGCACCGACCCACGAACCGGCGACTCCGCAGCGGGCGACGCAACCCCGTCGGCGACCGAACCAGCGCACCCGACCGGATCCACGGACACCAAGACCTCCATCGCCCCAGACGACGCCCCGGTCGCTGCCTCGATGGCCCCCCCGGCGACCCCCGGCACCCACCCTGATGGCCGCATCGATGCGCCCGCCGACAGGGTGCGGGCCATCGCCGAAACATCGGGTGCCGTCGACCAGGCGGCCGACCCCAAAACGGCCGCAGCGCCGGATCCAGGGGCGACCGGGCCGGACGTCGGCGATACCCCCGCCGACCCGGCCTCCGGACCCATCACGGCCGTGCCCGATCTGCGTCGTCTCGCCAACCCCGACGACCCGCAGTTCGGCAAGCCATCGCCAGAGGTGTACGACGCCCGCTTCACCACCACCCGGGGCGCGTTCACCATCCGCGTGCACCGCGACTGGGCCCCGCGGGCGGCCGATCGCTTCCACCAGCTGTGCCGTGCCGGCTTTTACAACAACAACCGCTTCTTCCGGGCGGTGCCCGGTTTTGTGGTGCAGTGGGGCATCCACGGCTTCCCCAGCGTGGCGGCGTCGTGGCGTAACGCCGCGATCCCCGACGAACCGGTCCGTGAGCGTAATCGGCGCGGCACCGTCAGCTTCGCCGCGGCCGCCGTACCCAACACGCGTACCACCCAGGTTTTCATCAACCTCGCCCACAACGCCTTCCTCGACGACCTGGGTTTCACCCCCTTCGCCGAAGTCATTAATGGCATGGACGTGGTCGAGCAGCTGTTCTCCGGCTACGGCGAGGCACCCAGCCAGCTGCAGCGCCGGATCCAGCTCGACGGCAACGCTTTTCTGGACGAAAAGTTCCCCAACCTGGACGGGGTGGTGGGGGTTGAGGTTGTTGACCTTAAAGCGCAAAGCGCAAAGTGAAAATCGCAAATCAGAGGCCCGCATCGCACGCGGCGGAACCTCGACGTTTGCTCCGCGGGCCAACACCCCAGCGGTTGACTCAAAAACCGACGTTCTCACTTGCGTCTGATGTGCGCTTTGCGCTTTGCGCTGTTCACTTTCGCGACGCCCCCGCCGCGACGCGCCACCCCCGCTAAACTCCGCGTCCACCCTCCCCCTCAGCACCCTCAGTAAACGGAACGCCCCATGACCACCGCCACCTTCGACACCAGCCGCGGCACCATCCGCGTCGAGCTCTTTACCGACGACTGCCCCGACACCACCGGCAACTTCATCAAGCTCGCCCACGACGGGTTCTACAACGGCCTGACGTTCCACCGCGTCATCCCCGACTTCATGATCCAGGGTGGCTGCCCCGACGGCAACGGCCGCGGCGGGCCGGGCTACAAGTTCGACGACGAGAAGAGTGCGCTGGCCAAGAAGCACGACGGCGCGGGCATCCTGTCGATGGCCAACGCCGGCCCCAACACCAACGGCAGCCAGTTCTTCATCACCCACGTCGCCACGCCCCACCTCAACGGCAAGCACGGCGTGTTTGGCAAGGTGCTCGAAGGTCAAGACGTGGTCAACGCGGTCCAGCAGGGAGACACCCTCACCACGCTGACGATCAGCGAGGACTGAACAGCCCGCCCGGATGCCCGCCCGTGCCGGCGCCCGGTGACCCGCACGAGACGGGGTGCTGCTCGCTTCGCCTGAGTCACTTTCTCAGAGAAGAACAGAGTTCGACTTTTTGTCTTGCGGTCGAGCCATCGGGTCGGGATGGCCCCTTGGCCTTCGGCTTACGCGTGGGGTTCCGGCACGCGGTAAAGCCGCACCGATTCTGCGGACGCCGTCGCCGGACGCTTAGGGGAAACCCTTCCCAGCCCCAAGCGGAGCCTCACCCGCCGGCACAACGACGTCGATAGTCCGGGCAGCGGGCCTTCCGGGCCGCCCCCCACGCCATGGACTCCCACGATATTGATGTTCGTTCGCTGGTGATCGGCCAGCCCCTCCCCCACGACCTCAACGGGTCGGACGGGCTGCTGCTGCTGCGCGGCGGCGTCAACGTCACCCGGACCTTCGTGGACAGGCTGCTGCAGCGCGGGGTGACCACGGTCTGCGTCGTGGGCGACCACGCCCCCGAAGCCGGCGAGCCGGAACTCGCCTACCGGCCCGCCCGCGTTCCGCAGCTCACCGCCGATCAGGTGTTCACGCGGCTGCCCGACGCCACCACGGTGTACCACGAGGCGGTCGACACCTTCACCACCCTGGCCGAAGACGTGATCGGGGGACGCGTGGCCGACGCCGGCCCTGCCTACGACCTGGTCGCGGGCTTTAACCAGTTCCTGGAGGCCGACGCGGTCCTGCTCTCGCTGACCGTGAAGCTGCGCGGCACCGGGGACGGCGGGCTCATGAAGCACGCGCTCAAGTCGTGCATGCTCAGCATGGTGCTGGCCCAGCAGATGGGCTTCGACCAGGCCCGGCAGGCGGACACCGGGGTGGCCGCGCTGCTGCACGACCTTGGCATGACCCTGCTCAAGCAGCCCGTGCACCAGAAAACGCGTCCGTTGACGCAGACCGAGCGCGAGGTCGTGCAGACCCACCCGGACCTGACCCTGCGGATCCTTGACGGGGTGCGTGGGCTGAGCCAGCCGGTCCGGCACGCGGCGTACCAGGTGCACGAGCGGCGCGACGGCCGCGGCTACCCCCGCGGCCGCAACCCCATGTTCGTATCCCCTTACGCCAAGATCATCGCGGTCGCCGACGCCTACGCGGCGTTGACCGCCGACCGGCCCTGGCGGCCGGCCTTCAGCGGCCACGAAGCGATGAAGATCCTGCTGGCCGACACCGCCGGGGGCAGATTCGACCGGGCCGCGACGCGGGGCCTGCTCGACTCGATTTCGATGTTCCCCGTCGGCACGCGGGTCGGGCTTTCGGACGACCGCAAGGCCTTGGTGCTCCGCGGTGTGCCGGGGGCCAACGTGCGGCCAGTCGTCGTCGCGCTCAAGATGGACGGTACCCCCGGCCGGCGTGAGATCGACCTCTCGCAACCCGGCCAGCCCGCGATCGTCGCGGTTCACCCGGACCCGGCCGGCGACAGCGACGCGGCAGTCTCTGCCGCCCCCCCGGCCGCCCCCCCGGCCGCGGCCTGACGGGTGACGTCCAACGCGATCCGCGTGGCCGTCAGAGCCTCTTCGGCGGTCGCCAGATGCCCCGGGTCTCCGGTCTGCAGCAGCCGCGCCCACGCCCGGTGCATCGCGTCAAAATCCTTTTCTTCGTGGTACTCCAACTGCGTGCTGCCCCGGGTGTTACGCAGCTCAAACCGACCCCGGTTGCGGTCGTAAACGATCACGCCCGCGGTGCCAATCAGCTCGTACACAAACGAGCTGTCCGCCTCGCGGGCCGCGTGGCCGTAGCCGTAGCTCATCTCCACTGCGGTGCGGGCGGCGCGCCCGTGCGGTCCGGCGCCCGGCGCCGCGGCGTGCGTCAGGTGCGCCCAGATGTGACCGGGGCAGTCGTACGCGTCGTCGGCATCGGTCCAGGCCCCGTGCCCGGTCCAGGCCTCGACCGGGCGGCCCAGCCACCACGCGGCCAGGTCGATCTGGTGCGTGCCGCAGTCGACCATGGGCCCGCCCTCACGCATCCGCCCGTCGCGGTAGGGCGCCACGCCCTGCTTCGGGTCGCGGTGGTTGTAGCGGCCGTGGCAATCCCAGTTGTAGATCAGCCGCAGGGCCGCCACTTCGCCGATCGCCCCGCCGGACACCAGCCGCTTGATCTCCAGCGCCGCGGCGCTGAAGCGGTAGCAGAAGGCCACGTGCAGCGGCGCTCCCTCGCCCCCCCGAGCCCGGGCCATCGCATCGATCATCGCGCGGCCCTGGCCGTCGTTCATGGCCAGGGGTTTCTCGCAGAGCACCGGCAACCCGCGGGACGCGCAGGCCAGCACGTTGGCGGCGTGCGCCGGTGCCGGCGAAGTCACCAGCACCGCGTCGAGCCCGCCCCCGTCGCCGCCGGCGAAGAAGACCTCTTGGTCGCCGGTGGCCACCGCGACGCCGAAACGCTCCGCCGCCGCGTCGCGCCGACCCGCGTCGGGGTCGAACAGCGCGTGCACGTTCAGCCCCGGCGTCCGCCCCAGCGCGGGGAGGTGCCCGTAGTCGGCCACCACCCCGCAGCCCATCACTCCGATTTTCAGTGTCATACGCGTCTCTTTGCCTTGCGTGCGCGGCCCAGGGTCTGCCCGGGGCGGACACCCCGCGCCCGGCACGCACCTTATCGCCTGGGTGGTGGGGCGGGTCCGCCGGCCGGCGGCCCCGGGGAGTAAACTGACCACCGCAGCCCGCCGGCGGCTTTCGCGGACAGCACAGATCGTCCGCCGCCGACCCAACCCCACCCAACCCCGGGAGCCCCCGCCGTGAACCAGCGTTTTGCCGTCCTCACCCTCTCCGCCGCCCTGTCGCTGGGGCTCTACGCCGCCGCCCGCGGGCAGGGGGGCAACGCCCAGGCCCCCGCCACCGCCGTCGCCGCCGTCGATTTCAACCGCGTGCTGCAGGAGTGCGAGCAGCAGGCCGTCATGCTCGCCGACAACTCCAACAAGAGCCTGGAACTGAATGCCGAGAACACCGCCCGCTCCGAAGAGCTGCAACGCCTGCAGGCCGAGATGGATCCCCTGCAGCCGGGCAGCGACGCCTGGCAGGCCAAGGCCAAAATCATCCAGCAGAAGCGGCTGGAGCTGGAGGTCTGGGGCAAGATGGCCCAGCAGGACAACCAGCTGACCCGGGCCCGTCAGCTGGCCAAGCTCTACACCGCGATCAACGACGCCGCCGCCGCCGTCGCCGCCGAGCAGGGCTACGATCTGGTGGTCATGTCCGAGGCCCTGCCCGACCTTTTGTCGGTGAACGTGCAGCGGCTCGAAGCGATCATGCAGACCCGCAAGGTGATCTACACCGGCCCCAACGCCGACATCACCAACGCCGTGCTGCAGCGTGTCAACGCCGCCTTCGCGGGACGCTGAAGCGCGTGACCACCAGCGTCCCGCCGAAGCCGCACCCGCCCTTCACCCCCGACGACGTCGCCGGCTGGGTCGGCGGCCGCGTGTCCGGTGAGGGCACGCTGACCCTGACCGGGCTGGCCCAGGTGGACGACGCGCAGCCCGGCGAGCTGACCTTCATCGGCAGCTCGGCCTACGCCGACCGCTGGCCGGGCAGCCGCGCCAGCGCCGCGATGGTGGGCTCCGACCTGGACCTGCGGCCCGGCGAGGGCCGGGCCCTGGTCGTGGTCGACAACGCCGACCTGGCCATGGCCGCCGTGCTCGGCCGCCTCGCGCCCGCGGCGGTGGGCCCGCCCGTGGGCCGGCACCCCTCCGCCGTCGTCGCCGACGACGCCGAGGTCGCCGACAGCGCCGCCATCGGCCCGCACTGCGTGGTCGGTCCCCGGGCCCGGATCGGCGACGGCGTGGTGCTGCACGCCCACGCCGTGGTCATGGACGACGCGGCCATCGGCGACGGCTCGGTGCTCTGGCCATCGGCCGTGGTGCGTGAGCGCTGCGTGGTCGGCCGTCGCTGCGTGCTCGAACCCCACGCCGTGCTGGGCGCCGACGGCTTCGGCTACCGGGCCGACACCCGCAGCGCCGCGCCGCGCATCGTCAAGGTGCCGCACCTGGGCCACGTCGTGCTGGGTGACGAGGTCGAGCTGGGCGCCGGCACCACGATCGACCGCGGCAAGTTCGGCGCGACGACCATCGGCGACGGCACCAAGATCGACAACCAGTGCCAGATCGGCCACAACTGCCGCATCGGCCGCATGGTCATGATCTCGGGCTGCAACGCCGTCGCCGGGTCGGTCACCATCGGCGACGGCGTGCAGATCGGCGGGGGCAGCCGCTTCAAAGACCACATCACCATCGGCGCCGGCGCGCAGATCGGCGGCGCGTCGGCCGTCACCAACGACGTGCCGCCCGGCGCCAGGTGGGCCGGCTACCCCGCCCAGGACAGCCGCGCCACGTTCCGAGAGATCGGCGCCGTGCGGCAGCTGCCGGCGCTGCTCAAGAAGTTCCGGCCGCTGCTGCGCCAGGCCGAGGACGACTGACACCCCCCGACCCGCCGGCTCTTGCCCCGACCCGCCCGACCGCCCGCCGACCGCCCGCCGTTTCCGCCCGCATCCACCGATGATCCAGCAGCACACCATCTCGCAGCCGCAGACCCTGCACGGGCCCGGGCTGTTTTTCGGCAAGCCCGCGTCGATCACCTTCCGTCCCGCCCCCGCCAACCACGGCATCGTTTTCAAACGCATGGACCTGGACGGCGCCCCCGTGCCTGCACAGATCCAGAACGTCGTCAAGCGGGCCCGCCGCAGCGCCCTGAAGGCCGGCGAGGCCACCGTCGACACCTGCGAGCACTGCCTCTCGGCCGTCGCCGCGCACGCCATCGACAACCTGGTCATCGAGCTCGACGGCCCCGAGGTGCCCGCCATGGACGGCAGTTCGCTGCAGTTCTACGAGGCGCTCACGAAGGCCGGCCACGAGGCCCAGGATGCCCAGCGGCGGTTTCTCGAGGTCAAGACGCCGGTGGTGATCCGCGAAGACGACGCCATGGTCGCGGCGCTGCCCGCCAACGACGACCGCATGCAGGTCGTCTACGAGCTGGACTACACCGGCGCCAGCCCGGTCATCGGCCGGCAGCTGCGCACCTTCGACCTGGGCGGCGACGCCGACTACGGCGCGGACATCGCCCCCTCGCGCACCTTCTCGCTCGAGGCCGAGGCCGAGGCCGCGCGGCAGGCCGGCATGTTCCCCCACCTCACCGTCGACACCGCGCTGGTGGTCGGCGCCGACGGGCCCCTGGGCAAGAACACCTTCCGCTTCCCCGACGAGCCGGTCCGCCACAAGATCCTGGACCTCATCGGCGACCTGTACCTGCTGGGCGCGCCCATCAAGGGCCGCATCGTGGCCTACAAGTCCGGCCACCCCATGAACCACCGGCTGGCCCGCGAGCTGCTCAAGCAGCACACCGCCGCCACGCTCAAGAACCTCGCCCACCACCACTCGGTGCTTGATGTGCGGAAGCTCTTCCGCATGATGCCCCACCGCTACCCCATGCTGCTGGTCGACCGCGTCGTCGAGATCGTCCAGGACCAGCGGGCCGTGGGCGTCAAGAACGTCACCATCAACGAGCCCTTCTTCCAGGGCCACTACCCCAGCACCCCGATCATGCCCGGCGTGCTCGTGGTCGAGGCCATGGCCCAGCTCTCGGGCGTGCTCATCGGCCAGAGCCTCGAACAGGTCGGCAAGATCCCCGTGCTGCTCAGCCTCGACCGCGTCAAGCTGCGGCGTCCTGTCACGCCCGGCGACCAGCTCATGCTCATCGCCGAGGCCGTCAAGATCCGCAGCCGCATCGCGCACATGCACTGCCGGGCCTACGTGGCGGAAGAGCTGGCGGCCGAGGCGCAGGTGAAGTTCATGATGGTGGACAGCGACGCGGAGTGAGCCCGAGCGGAACCCGACCTCCGTCGGTGCGGTTCGACCGCCAGGAATCCTGATCATGGCCGACGGGTTCAGCCGGGCTGGAGGTGGCGGATGAGAAACGCCTCGGCGGTTTCCGCGGGCGGGCCGCTTTCGGCGTGGTGAACCTCACAGGGAACCTCCAGAGGCTGGCAGGCCTGCTGCATGGCGAGGCCGTGGTTGGGGTGGTGGATCAGGTTGCCGATCGGGGTGTTGGCGTCCAGGCGGGCCGCGACGCCGTAGTCGAACCGCAGCGGCGGGTCGTCGGCGGTCAGGAAGTGGAGGGGAGAACTGGCTTCGGCGGCCGCGGCGAGGTCCGGGCTCTCGTAGGGCGTCTGCGCGTCGTGGCCAAACAACTCGGGAAAGGGGCGACGGTTCACGGCCCGTTCGAGGCCGAGTTCGATCCACGCCCGGGGGTCGTAGGTGACCTGGGCCTGCTGGACCTGAGCCACGGTGACGCGGGTGGACTGGCGGGCCACGGGGTCGTCGCTGGCGGGGTCGGCCAAGTCGTCGTGCAGCGCGATCCAGAGCGCGATGCCGGGACCGGCCGAGGCGCCGGTGACGGCGATGCGGTCGGGGTCCAGGTTGAAGCGATCGGCCCGGGCCCGCAGGGTCTGGATGGCGCGGGCGCCGTCGTGCATGGCGGCGGGCAGCGGATCGGTGGTGCAAAGCCGGTAGTTCGCCGCGGCCACGGCGATGCCCTCCTGGTGCATGGCGGCGATGAGGGCGGGGGACACGCGCGCCTTGTCGCCGCTGGTGAATCCGCCGCCGTGGTAGTAGACGACCAGCGGGGTCGGCCCCTTGGCGTCGGGAGGCAGATAGAGGTCGATGCGGTGGCGCTCGTGGTCGCCGTAGGAGAGATCGGACTCGGTGGGGTCGGGTCGGTTCGCGCCGGCGTCGCCGCGGGCGTCACGGCGTTGCTGCATGAACGCTCGCACTTCGGCAGCGTCCAGCGTCCCGTCGCCGTCGGTGTCGGCCTGGGGGGCGTGCTGCAGGATGCGCTCGACCACGTGGACGCGGTCGGGGCGAGAGGCGGGCTGGGCGGCGCTGCGCGAGGGGTGACCGGTGGCCAGGGTGATGGCCGCCAGAAGAACCGCGGCGGGCCCGAGGCACAACGGGGAAAAAGGTGGATGCGACGGCATGACGGGCTCTCCAGAATAGGTAGAGCGTAGAACGCGGCGGCGGGTGGCGTATTGCAGAGACGGTCGATCCGCGGGGGAACCACCTGGGGGCCTGACCGCGTGGAAACGCCTGCAGCACCCCAAACTTCCCCGGACAAACCCGGGGGCGCCGGTCTTTCTTCAATCGGGTTGGGACCGCGTCAACGCCGCCGACGCACCAGCAACCGCCCGCCCAGGCCCCGCTGAACCGACGCGCGCGGGCGCGGGCAACTCCACCGCTAACGGCCGGCGGGCGCGGGCAACCCGCCGAAGCGCCGGTACCCCACCAGATCGAGCGATCCCGGTTCCGACGTGAAGCCCAGCCGGCCCGATGCGTGGAGCATCTGACCCGTCTGGGCGCAGTGTGCGAACACTTGCTCGATGTCGGGAACCGCGTGCAGCACACCGTCGTCGGAGTCAATCCGCACCTTGTGGTCGGCCGGCACCGGGTGCACCGGGCTGGCTTCGGAGGCACCGCTGACCACCAGGGCGTGAGACCGCGCCACCTCCAGGCTCGCCAGCGTGGTGCCGGGGACCGACCGGCCGCGGACCGCGCCCGCGAAACGTTCGAGCATCCGCGTGCGCATGCCGTCGCCGCGGTGCGTGCGGGTCGTCTCGCCCGCGGCCTCGACCACCACGCCGTCCGGTGTCCACGCGACGTGACCGCGTTCGGTGTCGATCCGGACGACAGGCCCCACCGACTCTTGGCAGCCGTGGGTCAGCAGCACCAGCATCTCGATGGAGTCGTGCAGCCCGATGCGGAGCGACGCCAGGTCGTAGTTCTCGATCGCATTCACCCGGTACAGCTCGGCTTCGATCTGCCGGGGCACGGCGCTGCTCTCTTGGTCCGAGCCCATCAGAAACAACGCGGTGTTCACGAAGTGCGCCATCGCGTTGTTCACCGGGCTGTCCAGCACCCAGCGGCCGCGGACCTTGGTCCGACCCGCCCAGTCCGCGCGGCGGAAGTAGGCCTCATTCCGGGGCCAGCAGCCGTGAACGGTTGCCTTCACGACCCGGCCCAACTCACCCGAAAGCAGCCGGTGCTTGGTCGGCACCATCAACCCGTCATAGATGTCCTGGAAACCGACCGCGACCGGCAGCCCCGCCGCGTCGCGGGCGGCGATCAGCGCATCGAGCTCGTCCACGGTGCCCGCGACGGGCTTCTCGACCATCACCGCCTTGCCGGCGTCCAGCGCCTGCATCGCGAAGGGAACGTGCAGGTCGATCGGCACCGGCAGCCAGACGGCCTCCACATCCGGAAGCGCCAGGACCTCCTCGTAGGACCCGTAGACCGTGACGCCGCGGCGAGAGAGCTCCGCGATCCGGTTCGATGGGTCCTTCAGGCCCGGTGCGCAGACGGCGTCCAGCACGACCGCGGGCGTGGTGCGGGCGCCCAGGTCCAGGACCAGGTCGATGATGTCGCCGGCGTATCCGCCCAGCCCGATCACGGCGATCTTTACAGGGCCGGCAATATCCATTCGCGGATCATAGCGGGCCCCCGTGGAACCGTTGGGGCCCGGGTGGACCATCGAAATCTGTTCGAACGCCACGTGACGTCGCCCGCGCCGGTGTACCGGTCGCGTACCGGCCTCCACACGACGCCGCGCCGGGCCACGCGTGCGGCTGGCTGCGGCCCGGCAACGGCGGCGGCGGGGGGCGGCGCGGGGGGCGGCGCGGGGTCGGACCCGGTCGGACCCGGTCGACCCCGCATCACGCGTCGCTCCGCCTGAGTACGGCGATCCGGCCCGCGTGGCCGGGGCACCGTCGGGTGCGGACACGCCCGGTGACGACGCCGGTCCGGCGTGAATGGTCTTCATCGCGGCTGCCCTTGCCCGTCTGCGGACGGGGGCGGCCCCGCAAAACCCGGCCCGCGGCCCATCATCGCCTAAACTGTGCCGTCCACTCCGCCACGAACCGGGTTCGCCACCACTCCGCGTGGTGGAGAAGCAGGGGAAACGCCGGATGCCCCGCCGTCCGAAAGTTGGACGAACCCCGATCCGTGCCCGATAAGCAGGCCATGGCCGAAATCTCCCCCCTCGCCGCCGTCGACCCGCAAGCCACCCTGGCGGGCGACGTCAAGATCGGACCCTTCTGCCACGTCGGGCCGAAGGTGACGCTGGGTCCCGGCACGCGGCTCATTTCCAACGCCTCGGTGCTGGGTCGCACGACGCTGGGCGAGAACAACATCGTGTGGCCCGGGGCGGTGCTGGGCGGCGACCCGCAGGACCTCAAGTTCCAGGGCGAAGACTCGCAGGTGGTCATCGGTTCACACAACGAGTTCCGCGAGTGCGTGACCATCCACAAGGGCACGGCCAACGACCACGGCATCACCAAGGTCGGCGATCACAACCTGATCATGGCCTACGCCCATCTGGGCCACGACTGCATCGTGGGCAACCACTGCATCATCGCCAACACGGTGCAGCTGGCCGGGCACGTGTGCTTCGAGGACCACGTGGTCATCGGCGGCGGCTCGGCGGTGCACCACTTCGTGACGCTGGGCCAGCACGCCTTCATCGGGGGCTTCACCCGCGTGCTGCAGGACCCGCCGCCGTTCATGATCACCGAGGGCTCGCCGTCGGCGGTGCGTGGCGTCAACAGCACCGGGCTGCTGCGGCGCGGGTTCAGCCAGGAGACCATCGGCAACCTGAAGGACGCCTGGAAGCGGCTGTACCGCCGCAGCGCCGCGGGCAAGGCCGGCCGCACCACCACCGTGCTGGAAGACCTGGAAGACGCCTACCCGCACGACGCGTGCGTGCTGGCGCTGGTGGCCCACATCCGCCGCAGCGCCGAGGGCGTGTACGGCCGCTACCGCGAGGGCCAGCGCCGCGACGACCCGCGGGCCAAGCGGCCGCGGGTGGCGGGGCAATAAGGCCCCATCACGTCGCGTGTTTCTACCAGGTGATTCCCGGAAATCTGACCGCCTCCCCCGCCCGTTCACGCCCCGGCCCGTCGATCGCCGATGCTCAACCGATGGGGAAAACCTTCCTGGTAACCGGCTGCGCGGGCCTGATCGGCTCGCACCTGTCCGAGCGGCTGCTGGCCGCCGGCGACCGCGTCGTGGGCATCGACAACTTCAACGACTACTACGACGTGGCCCAGAAGCGGGCCAACGTCGCGGGCATGCTGACGCACGACGGCTTCACGCTGGTTGAGGCCGATATCCGCGACGCCGACGGCGTGCGTGAGGTCGTCGCGGCCCATCACCCGGTGGCGATCGCCCACCTCGCGGCGCTCGCGAACGTGCGCTACGCCGTGGGCCGCACCCCGCTGTACCACCAGGTCAACGGCACGGGCACGGTCAACGTGTTGGAGGCCGCCCGCACCGTGGGCTGCCCGCACGTGGTCTTCGCCAGCACCTCCAGCGTGTACGGCAACACCGACCGGCTTCCGTTTGTGGAAGACGACCCCTGCGACCGGCCGCTGAGCGCCTACCCCGCCACCAAACGGGCCGGCGAGCTGCTGGGGCACACGTATCACCACCTGCACGGCATGACGTTCACGGGCCTGCGCTTTTTCAGTGTCTACGGCCCGCGGGCCCGCCCCGACATGATGCCCTTCATGGTCACCGACCGCATCGCCCGCGGCGAAACCATCACCCTGTTCAACGCCGGGCAGATGAAGCGCGACTGGACCTTCGTGGACGACATCGCCGCCGGCGTCGAGGCCGCGCTGCGCAAGCCGCTGGGCTACGAGCTGATCAACCTGGGCCGCGGCGAGCCGGTGCTCATGGCCGACTTCGTCAAGCTGCTCGAAGACCGCATCGGGAAGACGGCCGTCGTCGAGACGCCGCCCGCCCCCGCCAGCGAGCCCGAGGTGACCTACGCCAACACCGACAAGGCACGGCGGCTGCTGAGCTACGCCCCGCAGACCTCGGTTGAGGCAGGGCTCGACGCGCTGTGGGCGTGGTATCAGAACAGGTGACATCCTTACCGGCTCCACGCGTCTTCAGGCGGGCCCCGTGGACGTGGCCTCCTTTCTGGCCACGCGTGTCGCAAGCCCGCCCACGCCCGGCGTCTGACCCGGTGCGATGCACCCCATCCCTCTCCGATCCGCTTTTTTCGCCCTGGCCGCCGCCCTGACGCTGGCCGTCGCCGCCGCCGCGTGGTCCACCCCGGCCCCCGACGCCCGCGCGGCGCAGCTCGCGGCCTACCGCGCGCTGGCCGACCGCGTGCTGGCGCTGGACGTGGGCGACGACGCCACCGTCCGCGGGCTGGTGGGGGGGTCGGACCGCTTGGCCGCGGGCCTCGACGACTTCATCAAGCGGGCCGACCTAAGCGCGCCGTTTACGCACGGCGAGGGACTCATGGTCGAGGCCTCGGTCTCGCGGACCGCCCTGGCTGACACGCTGCTGGGCCTGGGCGCGGCCGACCGGGTACAGGCGGCGTGGCTGTGCCGCGGCGGGCCCGAACGCATCGTCGCCGTCGGGGTGGCCACGCTCGAACGCCGCCACGCGCCGGCCGTCGGCAACCCGCCGATGCCCCCGCCGGCACCTGCACCTGCACCCCGGGTCCGGGTCACCACGACGCCCGCGCCGCCGACCGCTCGTCCGGTGGCCCCTCCCACCGCTCGCCCCGCCCCGGGCGCCTTCCGCCGCTACGCCGATGACCCGGTGTTGCCTGCGATCAATCCCGACCCGGCCGGCGCGGTGCATGACCGGCTGCGGGCCCGCCGCGCGGCCGAGGTGGACGCCCTGCGCCGCCTCGCCGAGCAGACCGGCGACGTCCACGTCGAGAGCCGCAGCGCCGCCGACGGTGGCATCCTGAACACCGACTCCACCCGCGTCCACGTCTCGGCCACCCTGCCCGGCGTGCAGTTCGGGCCGGCGCACGACCGAGGCGACGGCACCGTCACCGTGGACGCCGCCGCTAGGCTGGGGGACGCGTCTGCCGCCGTGACCGCCACCGGCACGGGGCTCGTCCCCACTGAGGACCGACCATGACTGTCGCTTCCCGCCTCCAACGCGGCCTCGCCGTGGTCCTGCTGCTGCTCTCGGTTTCGGGGATGGCGCAGCCCGCCGCCGACACGCGGCCCGGCCTCGCCGTGCTGCCGGTCGCCACCGCCGCGGGCGTGCCGTCGGGCGCGGGCCCCACGCTCGCGGGCCTCTTGGTCGCGGGTATCGACGCCGAACGCTATGCCCTGGTCGAACGCGGCCGGGTCGCGCAGCTGCTCGAAGAAACGCGCCTGCAGGACACCGAGCTGGTCAACGCCGCCACCCGGGCGGCCGAACTCGGCCGGCTGGCGGGCCTGCGCTACCTGGTGCTGGGCGAGGTGTCGGACCTGGGCCCGCTGCGCTGGACCGCCCGCGTGATCGACTGCGAGACCGGCGCGATCGGGGCCCGCGGCAGCGTGCGCTTCGAGAGCTACCACGCGGCCGATGCCGCCGCGGCAGAGCTGCTCGCCCAGCTCGGCCTGGCCGTGCCGGGCGCCAGCGCCCCCGCGGTCGCGGCGCGGCGCGCGGCGGTCGGCCACGCGCTGATGGATGCCCGCAACCCCGACCCCGCGGTGTCGCTCACCCTCACCACCGCCGAAGGGCGCACCGACTACCTCGACGGCGAGAACATCTCGTTTCGCGTCAGCGTGGACGCCGACGGCTACCTCACCCTGGTCACCCTCGACGCGGCCGGCGACCTGACCCTGCTGCTGCCCAACCGCTGGCAGCCCCGGGCCGTCGTCCGCGCCGGCGAGCCGCTCACCCTGCCGCCCCCGGGCGCGGGCTTCCGCTTCCCCGCTCAGGCCCCGCACGGCCGCACGGTGGTCAAGGCCGTGTTCACCACGCGTCCGCTCAGCCTCCGGGGTGTCGACCCGGCCCGCATCGAGACCGAGGGCTTCGTCGCCGGCGGCAACGTGCGCGACGGTACGAAAGCCATCGTCCTGGCCGTGGCGCCATCGAACGAACGTCCGGTCCACACCACCCGCGGCCCCGCCGACGCCCACGTCCATCCCGACGCCGGCCCCATTCCGCACGCCACCCCCGGCCTGCCCGGTTTCGCCGCCCACGAATGGGCCACCGCCGAACTGGTGCTCGACACGCGCAACCCGGGGCCCGTGGCCGCCGACCCCTTCGCCGCCGCGCCCGGCCAGATCGCCCCGCTCGCGATGCGGCCCGACCCCGTACCCCACCCCACCCCGTCGCCGGTCGCCAACCCGTCGCCCGAAGCCGCGGCCGCGGCAGATCCACGCCGCGCCGTCTACGACGCGTGGCAACGGGTGCTGGGGACCGGCGACACCAAAGCCATCGACCCCGGCTTCTCCGGGCCGCCCGTGGGCGACGCCTGGCTCATCGTCCGCCGCGCCCGGGCCGACACCAAGTCGCTCACCGGCCCGGACGCCTACGTCGCCACGGTCGAGCACGTGCCCCCGGCCGACGTCAAAGCCGTCGGCGAGGCCGCGCTCGAGGCCCAGCTGCGGCAGATCCGCGCCGACGACCCGGGCGTGGTCGCCGCGCTGCCGAACCACGGGCTGATCTCCGGCTTTCAGGTCAGCGTGGGCAGCGCCGCGCTGTCCGAGCTGCACTGGCCCATGGCCAATGCCTTCGCCCCGGGCCTGGACACCGGCTGGACGCGCGCCGCTGCGCGCATCGCCGGCATCGACCCGGCGCTGATCGCCGTGGTCGATCGCGGCGTGTACGCCGACGACCCGCGCCTGCGCGACGCGCTGTGGACCAACCCCGGCGAGATCCCGGGCAACGGCGTGGACGACGACACCAACGGCTACATCGACGACGTGCACGGCTGGGACCCGCACGCGAAGTCCGGCGTGCTGCACGCCCGCCGCGCGAACGCCAACGCGCCCGCGCCGTTCAACCACGGACACTTCTGCGCCAGCATCGTCGCCGGCCGCGCCGCCCACTCCGCCGCCGGACCCGCCGTTCGCGGCTTCGCGCCGCGCGCCAAAGTCCTCACCGCCGTGGGCGCCGCCAACGACCCCGCCCGCGCCGACGACGGCCTGCGCGGCCTGATCACCGCGCTGCGCTACGCCGCAAACCACGGCGCCCGGGTCATCAACCTGAGCCTGGGCAACGACCCCGCGCAGTTCCGCTTCACCCCGGCCCTGGCCGCCGAGTACCGCCGCCTGCCGGTGTGGGACGAGCTGGAGCGCGCCGGTGTGCTGCTGGTCTGCGCCGCGGGCAACGCCCACCACGACAACGACACCGACCCGATCATGCCCGCGACCCTCGGCCGGCCCAATGTCATCAGCGTCATGGCCATCGACCCCTCGGGCCAGCCGGGCCACCGCTACGACCCCGCATCCGCTGCGTGGAAACCCTATTCCAACCACGGCGCCACGACGGTGCACCTGGCCGCCCCCGGCTCGTACGTGCTGGGTGCCCCCGCCCCGGGCCGCGTGGGCACCGCCAGCGAGAGCTGCGGCACCTCCTTCGCCACGCCCCTGGTTTCGGCCGCCGCCGCCCTGGTCTGGGGCCAGCACCCCGACTGGGACGCGGTCACCGTGCGCCGGGCGCTGCTGGAGACCGTGCGTCCGCTCGCGTCACTGCGGGGCCGCTGCGTCACCGGCGGCACGCTCGATATCGACGCGGCACTCCGCTGGACTCCGTAGCGGGGCGCTGCAAGACTTTGGCTGACTAAAGTTCATGGACCCGCGTGGCCCGGGACGGAACCTCCGGCACCCCCGACTCGTTTGACCCCGTGTTCAAGGACGATTCCCGTACCCCGTCTCCACTCCTCTCGCCCGATCGCCCGGTCATGAAACCGCCCGCCCGCCGATCTCTGTGTGCCGTCCGACTCGCCCTCCGCGTCCGCCGCGCCTGTACCAGGCCGGCCCTGTTGGTCGCATGCGCGTCGGCCGCGCTCGCGCCCGCGGCCGCCGCGCAGTTCTCCGGCGGCAAGGCCATCGGCGTCGCGCCGGTGATGACGCAGACCGAAGGCGGCGGCCAGCGCTGGGCGCTGGTGGTGGGCATCAACGACTACAGCAGCGTGCCGGGCCTGCGCTTCGCCCGGCAAGACGCGCAGGCCATGGCCCGCGCGCTCGTTGAGCACTGCGGATTCCCCAAAGACAACGTCGTGCTGATGACCGACGACCGCGCCGTGCGCGTCGACGCGCCGCACCTGTACCCCACGCGCTCGAACCTGCGCAACCGCATCAACCGCATCGCCGAGATCGCCGGCAAAGACGACGTGCTGCTGATCTTCTACAGCGGCCACGGCGTCAACCTGCTGGGCGAGGCGCACCTGGTGCCGGTCGACGGCAACGACCGCGACCCCGGTTCGCTCGTTCCGCTGCGCTGGGTCACCAGCACCGTCGAGTCGTCGTCCGCCACGCAGCGCATGCTGATCCTCGACGCCTGCCACGCCGGGGCCAAGTCGGGCGGGCCCGACAGCCCGGCGGAGCGCATCAACGCCACCATGGCCGCCGCCGCCTTCCAGACGCTGGCCAGCTGCGGCCCGCAGGAGCTCAGCCACGAAGACCCCGACTCGGGACACGGCGTGTTCGCGACCGCGCTGCTCGAAGGCCTGGAGGGCGCCGCCGACGCCGAGGGCGAGGGCAACCGCGACGGGTCGATCACCGCCGACGAGCTCTTCGACTACGCCTCCTTGCGGGTGAAGCGCTGGAGTTTCGCCACCGGCAAGCGGCAGACGCCCGTCTTGAAGGGGCAGCGCCGCGGGCCCGTCACCATCGCGCGTTCGTCGCGGCCCCCGGCTCCGGACCCGACCCCGGAACCGGAGCCCGTTGAAACCGTCGTGCCCACCGTCGAGGCCCTGGTGCCGCCCGCCGAGCCCGCCGTGCAGGTACCCCAACGCCCGAAGACCGACAGAACGCCGACGCCGGATCCCGAGCCCGCCGCGGACGCCCCCCGCCCGGTAGCCCCCAAGCCGCCCCCGCCCATGGAAACGCCGGTGCCCCGCTACGCGCCACGCCCCGGCGCGGACGACGCGGACGCGGACCACGACCACGACCACGATGAAGCCGACGACGACCGCAACGACTCCGACGCCGCCGACCGCATCGCCACCCGGTTCGACCCCGGCCCGGTGCCCCCGGCCGTCGCCCCCGCGCCGCCCGCCCCCGAGCCCGCCTTCGCCTTCGCCGCCGTCGCGGCCGACCGCCTGACCATGGCGCTGATCTCCGGCCCGTCCGACCCGCTGGCCCCCACGGCCGTGCTCACGGTCGCGGCCGACGGCGGCGGCCAGTACCGGGAGATCGCCGAGGCCGTCGCGGCCGCGCCCCCCGGCGCCCTGGTGTTGGTCGCCCCGGGCCGCTACTCCGAAAAAGTCACCGTCGACAAGGCGATCGAGGTGCGCGGCGCCGGCCCCCTGGGCACCGCCGTACTCACCGCCGGCAACGGCCACGCCCTGCGGCTGACCGCCGACCACGCGGTCGTCCGCAACCTCGCGGTGGTCGGCGTCGGCAAGCTCTGGGGCGACACCGAAGCGCTGCTGATCGAACGCGGCACGCCGTGGATCATCGGCTGCGACGTCGCCTCGAAGAGCCACGCCTGCGTGCAGGTCCAGGGCGACGCCAAGCCGGTGCTGGTCGGCTGCACCGTCCGCAACGGCGCCACCACCGGCGTCTACGTCGAAGACCACGCCGACGTCCGCATCGAAGGCGGGCTGATTTACGGCCACGCCAAGTACGGCGTCGAGCTGCGCGGCAAGGCCCGCCTCACCCTCCGCCACGCCGCCGTGTACGACAACCGCAAGAGCGGGCTCTACTTCCACGAGAAGACCGCCGGCACCGTGGTCGCGTGCGAGGTCTACGGCAACGCCCACTCGGGCATCGCCGTCACCGAAAACGCCGAAGCCGCCGTCACCCACAGCACCGTCCGCCACAACGGCAAGCGCGGCGTGCTCATCGCCAGCAAGGCCGCGGTGGGCTTCGACCGCTGCCGCGTCTACCGCAACGCAGGTCCCGGTGTCGAGCTCAAAGACCGCGCCGCGCCGGAGTTTCTCCGCACCGCGGTGGTCGAGAACCAGGGCCCCGGCGTCTGCCGGCGCGACGCCAAGGTGGGCGGCCGCTTCCTGGGCGTCGAGATCCGCGGCAACGCCGGCGGGGCGGTCGATCAGCCCGAGGGCGAAGAGGACCTGCTGGAGCTGCCCAACCCACCCGCCCAGGCCATTCCGCAACCGTGAGCAACGTGGTTGCCGTGATCTGATACGCCCCGCGTCTCATTTCCGGGCGGATTGAATCGCGTGCCACTGGCGGCTTGTCCGCCAATGCCGGCAAGCGCTGTGGGCACTGGCGGACAAGCCGCCAGTGGCACCCCGCGGCACGTATGAAAGCCGGGTGAGCGGTCGGAGCGTCTTCATTCAGCCGCCCGCAACCCTCCCGCCCCCCGGCGTCTGACCGGGGGCATGCCCCGCCGCTTCTCCATCACGCTCGGCACCTGCGTCGCCCTGGTCGCGGCGTTCGCGTCGGCGCAGCCCGCGCCCGAACCCGTCGCGGCCGCCGCCGTCACCGTCGAGGTCGTCGGCCACGCCGCCACGTACCCCCCGACGGATCCCGCCGACGCCCGCCGGGCCGCGCTCGAAGACGCCCTGCGTCGCGCCGTCGAGGCCGGTGCGGGGGTCCACGTCGCCAGCGAGAGCGTCACCGACCACGCCCAACTCACCCGCGACGCCGTGACCGTCACGTCCGCCGGACGCGTGCACTCTTACCGCGTACTGGACGAGGGCCCCGACGGCGCAGGCCGCTACGCCGTGCGGCTGAGCGCCGACGTGGTGCCCGACGGGTACGGGCCGACGTCGGCTCCCCACGCCGGCGGCGGCGACGACCCGACCGCGGTCCGCCGCGTGCTTGTCGTCGCCCAAGGCCAGCCCCAAACCGCCGCCTGCGCCGCGCAGCGCCTGCGCGACCGCGGGATGAACGCCCACGCGTCAGACGGCGGCGACGCCTTGCATGCCCACGGCCCTGCCCTCGTGATTCACACCACGCAGCGCTGCGTCCCCGCGCCCGACGCCTACGGCCAGCCGCTGGTGCGGGCCGACGTCTCGGTCACCGCCACGCTCATCCGGGCCGACCCCGACGCCCCGCGTTCCGGGTCCGCCGCCACGCGCCACGCCTTCGGCTCCACCGCCGCCGCCGCCGCGGTCCGCGCCCACCAGCGCGCCCTCGATGCGGCGCTGGAAAACGCACTGAACGCGGCCGACCCCGAACTTTTTGCGCCGGCCCGCAACCCGTAGGCGGCCGTTCGTCTGCACCCCGGTCGCCGACACGATGTCGGTACTCCACCCCCCGCTCTGAACCCCGACCCGCCCCCAACCCAAGGACCCGCGATGTCAACCACCCCCTCCCGAACCCGCAGCCGAACCCCGCGCGGCGCCCGCCGCTTCGCCCCGGCGCTCATGTGCATGGCCTTGGGCCTTACCTTCGCCGCCGGCACCGGCTGCGCCGGCAAACGCGACGCGCCCGCCTTCAACGCCGATCTGGTCCGCCAGGCCGATTCGAAGCTGTCGCTGGCCGTCGCCGCCACCCGCAGCGGAAACCTGGACGACGCCGAGCGCTACAGCGCCGAAGCCCGCCAGCTGGCCCAAACCCCCGACCAGACCGTCCGCGCCCAGAGCATGGACCAGCTGCTGGCGGGCGCCCGCGCCATGTCGGCCGGCGACGCCGCCGGCGCCGGCCGCTGCTGGGCCCGCATCCGCGACCGCAAGCTGCGGCAGGAAGTCACCGTCCTGGCCGACCGCATGGGCATCGACGTGCCCGTGGTCGTGGCCGCCACCCCCAACCTCTAGTCCCAAAAAAAGGCCGGCCCTCAAGGCTTAACCCCCAAGGCGAAACCACATGAAGACGCACCACACCCATCACCGTCCCGGCACCGCCGCGCTGCTCGCCGCCTCGCTCGCCACCGGAATCATCTTCCCCGCGGCCAACGCCCAGTCCACGCCGGACCCCACGGTGACGGCGCAGGCCAACGAGCAGTGGGACGGGCTTCCAGCCCGTCAGCAAGGCATCGCCGGAGGCGGATCCGACGCGCTGTCTGACTCAGGCACCAACGCGACAAACGACATCAACCTCGAAGGCTACGACTACGGCCAGGTCATCGACATCTTCGAGCACTCGCTCAGCCCGGTGAAGACCCACCTCGCCGACGCGATGCGTGGCTTCGACGCCTCGATGCAAGAAGCCAATGCCCGCATGGCCGCCGGCGACCACGACGGCGCGATCGCCCAGACCCTGCAGGCCATCGACCGCATGACTGCACTGCGCGACCGCGTGGTCGAGCCCCTGCTCGCCGGGCAAGAGAACATGATCGAGGCCATGGCCCCGCTGCGGCTCGAACTCGCCGAGGCCTTCGCCCGGCCCGAGCCGGTAATCGACGCGAACGGCGTCGAAGACCCGCTGGGCCCCATCGACACCGCCACGCGGGAGCATCTCAAGCGGCTCGCGCACCAGCACCGCGCCGCGACCACCGACAACCAGCGGCGCACGCTTGAACGCAAGTTCCGCACCGCCCACCGCATCGCGCAGCTGCGGGCCCGCGTCGCCGCCGCCGCGCCCAAGCTGCAGGACGGCAAGCGCAAGCTGCTCAACCGACTGGACCACATGCTCGCGGTGCTGGGCGAGCTCAGCACCGGCGCCGAGCTGGTCTTCGCCAGCCTCGAAAGCCAGCGCGAGCTGTGCGAGCAGTACCGCCAGGGCCTGGCCCTGGTCGAGAGTGCGCAAGAAGCCGAGAAGCTGCTGCGTGAAGGCCTGGGCGGCAGCGGCGGCTTCGCCGAGTCCATCGCCCGCGTCGAGGGCAACCTTGAGGGCTTCAGCGTCGCCATCGACGACCACATGCAGAACGTGCTCGACGAGCTGGGCGAGGCCACCGACACGCATGTCGGCGGCGGCCTGCCCGGCGATCCCACCACCACCGACCTCATGTCCACCCTGCTCGAAGAAGGAAGCTGATCCGCCATGAAAAACTTGAAACCCACCACCGTCCGCCGCCTGCCCGCGCTCCTGCTGGCCGCGGCGCTCACCGCCCCCGCGACCTCTGGGCTGGCCCAGGCCGCGTTCGAGATCCCCGGCCCGCCCCCTCTGGAACAGCCCGCCGAGCTCACCGCCCAGCAGCAGTTCAACATGCAGTTGCGCGAGCGCAACAGCCTCTTCCGCAAGCTCTACCGCCTGGACGCCGAGGCCGCCGCCGCGGTCAAGCGTGGCGAAGAGCCCATCGCCACCTACGCCCGGCAGCAGTCGGCGCAGGACCGGCTCAACGTCGTCGAGATGCGCCTGGCCATCCTCAGCAGCCGGCACCGTTTTGACGTGCCCGAGCCCCCCGAGTCGCCCAGCGCTGAGGCCGCCCGCCGGGCCCTGTCCGGCGGCACCGAGGCCACCGAGCGCCGCGAGAACGCCGAGTCCATCGCCGCCGACGGCATCGCCCGCACCGAAGCCCTGCTCCGAGAGCAGGTCCGCACGATGCTCTCGAACCTGGCGTTCGAAGGCTTCCCGCAGCGGTAGACCCGGACCCCGCCCCTCGGGTGCCACGGCCTTCAGGCCGTGCCCGGTCCCCCTCACGACCCGCACGGCCTGAAGGCCGTGGCACCCGAAGCGGCATCAACATCACACGACACCGGCCCGCGCCGCGATCCAGTGGGACAGGCGTCCCGCCTGTCATCCAAGCACCGCCGGAGGCGGATCCCAACCGTTGACCCTCCAAGGCATCACCCCATGCTCCACCCCTACCTCACCCAAGGTGGCCCGCTCATGTGGCCCCTGCTCGCCTGCAGCGTCGCGCTCGCCGCGGCCCTCGCCGAGCGGTGCTGGGCCCACGCCACGCGGCGGCGGGGCGGCGGACGGTCGATGGAACCCGCCGCCCGCCCCGGCATCCACCCCTTCTTTTGGGAAGTCCCCCCGCAGATCGGCCTGCTGGGCACCGTCATCGGCCTGATCCAGATCTTCCGCGGCGGCCTGGGCCCCGAGGCCTTCGGCCGCGGCGTGGGCGTCGCGTGCATCACCACCGTGTTCGGTCTGGGCATCGCGCTGGTCGCCCGCAGCGCCGACCACCTCCTCGTCGGCTGGGCCGCGGGCCACAACGCCAAATCGGTCGCTCCGCGGTCACCGGCGGTGAAGCCCACATCTGCACCGACCCTGCCACCTCCGGCGACCGCCTAGCGTCGGTTCAGAACTTCGTACTTCATACTTCACACTTCACACTTCAAACGATGAACTCCACCGCCGGCTTTCTCGATCTGTTGTTCATCCTGCTGCTCGCCACGCTGGGCCTGCTCAGCGAGAGCGTGCGGCTGAGCGCGGTGGACCTCGCCCCGGCCACCGCCGGCGGTGGGGGGGTCTCGGCCGTCTCCGCCGACGACGTCGCCGTGCTCGCCGTCGCCGCCGACCACCTGCGCTACGACGGGCAGACGTACGCCACCGTCACCGACCTGCCCGACACCACACGCCCCGGCCCGCGCGGCACCCTGCTGGTCGTCCCCACCGACGACACCGTGCCCCACCAGGCCGTCATCACCGCGTGGTCCGACGCCACCGCCCGCGGGTGGACCACCGCGCTGGGCGTGAGGTTGGCCGAAGTGGCCGAGTGATCAAGTGGCCGAGTGAAGAACTGATTCCGCGCTGCCCCCAATGACACCGAGGTGCGCAGTGAAACAGCAGAACGGGCGTCCCGCCCCGATCATCACAGAAAGGCCTTCAGGCCTTATGCAAAGTCCCGCCGGAGGCGGATCCGAAGCGTTGTCTCTCTAAGACATCACCCCGCCACCCAAACCCCACCTCCACCCCATGTCCGACACCCCCACCCCCAACCCCACACCACCCGGCCCCCCGCGACGCCGCGCCGTGCTGCTCGCCGCGCTCGTCGGCTCCACCGCGCTGCACGCCGCCCTGATCTTCGGCCCCGACCTCACCCACCGCGGCGCCGACGACCGCACCGTCGCCGTCGTCCCCGTGCAGCAGCTGCCCCCCAAGCCGGTCGAACCCGTCGCCCCGACCGAGCCCGAACCGTTGCCGGAACCCGAGCCCGAACCCCAGCCGCCCACGCCCGAGCCGGACCACGCCGCCGAACCGCCAACCCCCACGCCCCCGGCCGCGACCCCACCGCCCGAGCCCCACGAGCCAACGCCGCCACCCGTCGTCGACGCCACCCCCCCCGCGGCGGACGACACCGCGTCCGGCAGCTTCGCCGGCAACACCAACGGCCGGCGCGGCCCCACCCTGCGCATCGACTGGGGCACCCCCGCCGACGCGCTGGCCCGCGTCCGCCGCGGCGGCCTGCAGCTCGCCGTGCTCAACACCGCAAGCGGCGCCCGCATCACGCACGCCGTGCGGCTCACCCCCGACGGCGGCGCCCAACGCGACGCCGCGCCCGCGCTCCACCGTTTCGACCCCGAAGCCCGCATCGTCGGCAACGCCCCCGCCTTCGCCCAGGCCGCGCGATCACTGGGCCTCGCCCCCCACGAACACCTGGTCATCCTGCTGCCCCGCCCCCTGGCCGACCAGGCCCGCCTGGCCCAGCGCACGTTCATCCGCCGGCAGGGCCACCGGTGGGAAGACGTCGCCGTCACCACCGCCGTGCTCGACGCCGCGGCCGACGGGCTGCGGGCGCGGGTGACCGGGCTGCACGTGGTGCGGTAGCGGCGACCGCATCCCGCCAACCCCTACGACAACCGGTAAAACGCCCCACGCCCGCGCCCGTGCAACCGCAGATGCCCGTCGGCCACCAGCCGGCGCAAGTGCCCCTTCAGCGTGTTGCGGTTCTTGCCCGTCGCTTCAACCAGTTCGGCCACCGACGCACGCTCCGCCTTGCGCACGAACTCCAAAATCTCCAGCGACAGCGCCGGCATCGACGCCAGCACCACGCGCTCGCGTTCCAGCTTCACTTCCAGCCGCCGTTTCTGGCCCCGCAACGACTCTAAAAAGAAACCCACCCACGGCTGCCAGTCCGGCGACTCGGTCCGGATGGTGCGTTGGGTCCGCCGCAGCGCCAGGTAGTACGCCTCCTTGTTCTGCTCCACCACGCTTTCCAGCGAGCTGAAGGGGACATACGAATACTCCGCCCGCAGCAGCAGCAGCGTGGTCAGCACGCGCGACAGGCGACCGTTGCCGTCGCGAAACGGATGAATCTCCAGGAACACCACCACGAACACCGCGATGACCAGCAGCGGGTGGACCTCGCCGCGGTCCAGCTCGCGGTTCGTCCAGTCCACCAGCTCCGCCATCCGCCGCGGGGTGTCGAACGCGCTGGCCGTCTCAAAGACCACGCCCAGGCTCTTGCCCTGAGCGTCGTAGGCCTCGACGCTGTTCGGACCGGTCTTGTAGGCCCCGCGGTGGCGGTGGTCCTTCTCGCTGAACGCCAGCAGGTCGCGGTGCAGCTGCCGGATGTGGTTCTCCGTCAGCGCGATCGCGTCGTGACCGGAGAACACGGTGTCCATCACCGCCGCGTAGCCCGCCACCTCCTGCTCGTCGCGGCTCGTGAACGACTCCGGGGCCAAGCCCGCCAGCAGGGCCTCGACCTGGTCGTCGGACAACCGGCTGCCCTCGATCCGGGTGGACGAACCGACGCTCTCGATCGTCGCCACGTGCCGCAACGCCCGCAGGCGGTCGGGGGCCAGACGGCCGGCCGCCGCCCATCCGCCGTTGAAGCCATCCAGCTCCGCGATCGCCCGGAGCATCGGCTGGTCGATGCGCAGGGTGTCGAGGTTCAGGCCGGGAGCAGGGGGGTGGACATCCATTTACACCCAATATAGCCCGAAAAGCGCGGCCAGACGATCGTTTTTCACCCGTTTAGATCCATTTAAGTCCGATTGGGCGTTCTGCACCGACGGCGTTTCCCGGTGTTTCGGAGCCGGCGTATGCGATGATCTGTTGGATTCGCAGCTTGGCAGAGAGCATCGCAATGCCTTGGCGCAAGGGCTTCCATAGCCGGCGGTATTCTGGTCGTGAATCACTTCGTGTCGAGGAACTTGGAGTTTTCCATTGATCTCGGAAAAATTGGCGAAACTTGCGAGACGATTGCTTGGCGGCGGCGGAGGGCAGCCGGTCGATTTCTCGGCGGTCGATCGGGAACTTGCCCCCGTCAACGCAGGTCGATCAGCTTCTGCACCAGAGCCGGCAAGAGAGCCTGAGGAAAAGATTGATGTGTTGCCGGAGTACGAGTTCGTGCTCGAAGCGATCAAAGCGAAGGCGCCGGCAATCTTCGTCACTGGGCGTGCGGGCACCGGGAAAACCACGCTAATCCGGTTTCTCCAATCACGGATTTCAAAATGCGCAGTGGTGGCACCTACGGGAATGGCAGCCATCAATGTCGGAGGCAAAACGATCCACTCCTTCTTTGGAATACCACCCCGTGTCGTCAATCCCGACGAAGTCTCTAGTCCACAGGCGCAGATTGGACCGCGGGTACAGATGATGCCCGTTATCAAGGAGCTTGATGTCCTGGTCGTGGACGAGGTGTCGATGGTCACGCCAAATTTGATTGATATCATGGACCGAATCTTGCGTAAGGCACGTCGCAAGGATCGGCCATTTGGAGGCATATCGGTTGTTTTTGTAGGTGATTTACTGCAGCTTCCGCCAGTTGTTGCTAGCCAAGCCGCCTCGCAGATGTTTTCGGATCGCTACCGATCAAGTTTTTTCTTTTCGGCAGATGTGTTTTCCGAGCTGGATATCTACCCGATAGAATTGACAAAGGTTTTTCGGCAGGAGAAACAACACTTTGTGGACATGCTTTCGAAGATTCGACAAAATCAGAATCATCGAGATGCGGTCGCGCAAATCAATCGCGATTGTTTTCGGGATCGAGAGATGCCGAATGACGCCGGCCTCTATCTTGTCCCCACTAATTCAGCAGCAGACGGGATCAATACCGATCAGCTGAACCGACTCGATTCCTCGTTGCATGTCTTCAGGTCGAGTACGACCGGCGTGTTCGATCCGTCCAAGAACAAGCCGCCAGCTCCCGACCGCTTGGAGTTGAAGGAGGGTTCGCAGGTGCTGTTCGTAAAAAACAACCACCCGTACTGGTTAAACGGAACGGTTGGGCGTGTGGTCGCAATCGCTGATGACCTGATTCGGGTTGAACTTCCCGGGGTTGGCAATGTCGTCAGCGTAGGTCGTGAAATCTGGGAAACGATTGAATATTCGTATGATCCGGAACTCAAGCGGATTAAACGGAAGGTAATCGGGACGTTTATCCAGTTCCCGCTGAGGTTAGGTTGGGCCATTACCATCCACAAGTCGCAAGGTATGACGCTGGATAAGGTAAGAATTGATTTTGGAGAGCGGGGGACTTTTTGTGCCGGACAGGCCTATGTTGCCCTATCTAGATGTCGGACACTCGAGGGTATCAGTCTTGACCGGCCGATCTCAATGAACGACGTGAAGGCTGACCCGATTATCCTAGAGTTCTATGCGAAGATACTTCCGCAGGACGAAGTAGCGTCCTGAGGTTTGAAGCGGCAGGGGATTCACAGAGATTTACCGGGCCTGGCCCACGGGTATCCAAACCTCCGCACCCGCAGCAACCACCACCCCCACGGCGCCCGGCCCGCCCCCCCGGCCTCGGTTGCTCGCGACACGGTTTCTGTTTCAATGGACGGCGTGACCCGAACCCTCTCGCTCTTGAAGCTACTGCCGCTGCTGCCGCTGCTGCTGCTGCTCGCCGCGCCCGGCCTGGCGGCGGATCTCCAACGCATCGAGCAGGCCCGCCTGATCCCCACCGACTGGGCCGACGGCGACAGCTTCCGGATCGAGGCCCCCGACGGCGAGCAACTCACCCTGCGGCTTTACGGCGCCGACTGCATCGAATGGCACCTCGCCGACGAAACCGACGCCCGACGCCTGCGCGCCCAGCGCCGCTACTTCGGCGTCTCGGCCTGGGGCGGCGGCCCGCAGACCTCCATTCAGCTCGCGACCGAGCACGGGGCGCTGGCGGGCCAGGCCATCGCCGAACTGCTCGACCAGCCCTTCACCGTCTACACCACCTTCGCCGACGGCCGGGGCGACGCCCGCTACAAACGCGTCTACGCCTTCGTCGAAACCGCCGACGGCAGAGACCTCTCCACCGAACTGGTCCGCCGGGGCCTGGCCCGCGCTTACGGCGTCTCCCGCGCCACCGCCGACGGCAGCTCGCGCGACGACTACCGCGAACAACTCAAAGACGCCGAACTGGTCGCCGCCCAGGCCGGCGCCGGCATCTGGGCGTACACCGACTGGGACGCCCTGCCCGAAGAGCGCCAGGCCCAGCGCCGCGAAGAAGCCGAATACGACATCGCCCTGGGCAAGGCCGAACCCGCCGGGGCCATCGACCTGAACCGCGCCACCCGCGGCGAACTCATGTCCATCCGCGGCGTCGGCGAGGTCACCGCCAACCGCATCATCGAGTCGCGCCCCTACACCCGGGTTGACGACTTATTGAAAGTCAACGGCATCGGCCCCGCCACGCTCAAGAAGATCGCGCCCTATCTGCGGGTGGAGTGATGAGGGACGCGCGGGGCCAGGCACGCGCGTGATTTACAGGATTCACGGGGATTCACAGGGCCAGGCACCCACGCGATCAAAGCCCCCGGCACCCCCGATTCTCATTGATCTGCGGCTGCCGCGCCTTGTATAATTGATGACACATACCAGCGGTAAATCCCCCGCCGCGGTCCACTCACAAGGAATTGCCCATGAAGCGTCGCCCCAAAGCGTTCACCCTCATCGAGCTGCTGGTCGTGATCTCGATCATCGCCCTGCTCATCGGCATCCTCCTGCCCGCCCTGGGCGCCGCCCGGCGCACTGCCCGCCAGATGGCGAACAACACGCAGCTGCGTGGGGTTCACCAGGGCTTCGTCACGTTCGCGCAGAGCAACAAGAAAGGCGGCAACGACGGCTACTTCCCGATGCTGCGTCCCGACGGCAAGGTCGAAGCCGTTGAAGCCGGCACCGCGACCAGCTACGGCGGCACGAAAAGCGGCGAGCCCTCGAATGCGGTGGCCCTGATGCTCAACGGCAACTTCTTCACGCCCGAGTACGTAATCAACCCCTCGGATGCGCTGGCCTCGGAAGCGGAGCTGGTGGCGGGCAACGTTGTGGCCACCACCAACTTTTCCTACGCCTTCCTGAACCTGGGCGCGATCTCCGGCCTGACCACGCAGGACCCACCGCCCTTCAACGACCGCGCCCCCGCGCGTCAGGAGTGGAAGGAGACGCTCAACACCGCGGCCATCATGCTGAGCGACCTGAACACCGGCAACGACGACGACGCCGCGCGTTCAAGCGTGTGGACCGAGCAGGACAGCGGCGACTGGCGCGGCGGGGTGGTCAAGAACGACAACTCCACCAGCTTTGAAACCGATTCGCAGAACTTCCTCCAGACGAAGTACGGCAACAAACAGGCCAACACCAACGACAGCCTCTTTGGCGACACCAACCAGGTCCTGGGCGTCGACGGTGACCAGGCCGACGCCGAGATGTCTCAGACCAGCAACGGCCTGCTGAACAACCAGCGCGGCCTCTGAACGGCGGGGCCACGGAGCTTGTCCCCCCGGCGACCTGATCGCCCCGAGCGCCAACTATCGGGGTCAGACCCACGACTCGAACCCGGCCGCGCTCGGCGCCGACGCCAATTTCGACCCGCCACCCCCAGGAAGCAACGCCGTCGCCCCGCAGCCCAGGGCCGGGTTCGGGCCCGACCCCGATTTCTGGCGCTCGGGGGTGATTGAAAGACGACCGGTATTCGCTGGAATCCGCCTTGCCGCGGATCTCGGTACCCCCACGCCTTACCGGGGGGTTTCCCTCGCTTTGGGCCGCCGCGCGCAATCCGCTGATCTCTTGGCGTCACGACCGGTGTGCTCCCCCCGCTCCCCCAAGCCGAGGACCCCGCCATGACGCCCCAACTGCCTTCCCACTTTCACGACGCGGCCCGGGCGTCGGCCCAGTTTGCTTTCAGCTGCCTGTTCTACGGGGCGGCCTTCGTCGCCGGCGTGCTGGCCATCGCGGGGCGGTGAGACGGCTTCGCGGGCCGGCCCCGCGTCGCCGGGAAGCGGTACCCTTTTCGGTATGGCCGCCGACGACGCGAACGCGCAATACGACACCGCCTGCGCCCGCTGGCCCGCCCTGGGCTGGCCCCGCGACGCCTACGAACGGCACCTGAACGGTGAACTGCCGGGGCACCCTTCGGACCTGTACCTGGGCGGCGCGGCGGGCCACCGGCTGGACCCGGCCTGGGCGGCGATCGAGACCGACCTGGCCCCGGGCGTGCAGAAGATCCTCCGCGGCCTGCCCACCGCCGACTACGACCTGGAAGACCTGTGGGGCGAGGTCCGCGAGAAGCTGATGTCAGATGACACCAGTGGGACAGGCGCGCCCGGTGAAGCCAGTGGGACAGGCGTCCCGCCTGTCGGCCAAAGCCACGCCGGAGGCGGATCCAAAAAGTTGTCTGCCCAACCCACCCCCACCCCCGACCTCCCCGACGGCCGCCGCCCGGCCCGCATCGTGCGCTACCGCGGCAAGGTCTCGCTCACCAACTACCTGGTCTTGATCGCCCGCAACAAGGCCCGCGACCGCAAGCGGCAGCTGGTCCGCCAGGGCCACACCGGCTCGCTGGACGCCACCGCCGGGTCCGACGCCGACGGGCGCGCAGGATTCAGCACCGCCACCACCCACGCCGACGCCCGCGCGGCCGACCCCGGCGACCACGCGGCCGTCCGCGAGCAGGCGGCGCACCTGGTGGAACGCCTGCGCGCCGCCCGCCAGAATCTGAGCGTTTACCAGCGGGTGCTGCTGCGGCTGGTCTACGGCCAGGGCATGCAGCAGAAGGACGCCGGCGCGCTGCTGGGCAGGTTCGACCCCAAGCACCCCGACGGCTGGAGCCCCTTCAAGACCAGCCGGGCCCTGACCGACGCCAAAACCAAACTGCGGGAAGCCCTGGGTGACGCGCTGAATCTGAGCGAGGCCGACGCCTCGCCCGACCTGAACGCGGCCTGGGAACAGGCCTGGCAGGCCGTCTGGAGCCAGGAAACCGCCGACGAAGCCGCCGCGAGCACCTGAACCCGCCCCGCGAAAAACTTCCAACCGCGCTGCAACCCCCCCCCGGGCCCGGCGTCCAGAACCGCAGCCCTCTCCCCCGCCCCGTCCCGCCCGCCGCGGAACCCGCCATGACCCCGCCCCCCAACCCTCCCCAGCCGGAGCCGACCGCGAAGCAGCTGCAGGCCGCGCTCCGCGACGCACTGAACACGCCGCCCGCGACCCGAGTCGACGCCGACGGGTACGCCGAAGACCTGTTCCTCATCGCCGCCGGCCGCGGCGACGAGCTGATCCCCGCACGTCGCGGCCAGCTTCTCGATGCGGTCGCCATGGACCCCGGCGTCGCCGCGCTGCTGCAGGACGCCCACGCCCTGGCCGGCGATGCGGCGGAGACGACCGTCGAAACCACGGACGAATCCACCGTCCACAGGCCCTCTGACGCCGCGGGATTCGCCCCCACGCTGCACCGCTCCGCGGACGACGCGCCGACGCTTCCGCCCCCGCCCACCTCCCGCTTCCCCCGCACCGCGATAAAGGCCGTGTTCGCGCTGGCCGCCTGCCTGACGGTGGCGCTGGGCGTGTGGCGCTTCGCCGACCCGCCGGCCACGCAAGTGGCGGGCGATCCCCACGACCTGTTCAACCAGCCGGGCCTGGTGGTGCCCAGCGGCGTTGAAGACCCGCCCGCCGCCGGGGGGACCGGTGCCGCGCCCACGCTCGCCGCCGCTACCTCGCCCCGCGACTCGGCGCTGATCGCCAGCGTGGCGCTGACCGCGGTGCTGGGTCTGGCGCTGGTGCTGCTCACGCCCGGCGGCAAGCCGGACGACGCGGGGTGATGCGGCGTGCCTGCGGTCCGTGCCCGAGCGCGCGATGAGGTGGGTGCCACTGGCGGCTTGCCCGCCAGTGCCGCAACGGAACCCGGCCACTGGCGGACAAGCCGCCAGTGGCACACGATTCAATCCGCCCGAGAAATGACAAGGGATATGCACGAAGGAGGTTTCGCCTCCTGCGATCCCCCGAACGGCAGGCGGGAAGCCCGCGCCCCGCTATCGTCAGCCCCATGCCGACGACCCTCCACCCCCTGGGCTGGGACACCCCCGTGCTGCCCGCCGCCGCGGCCTGGCTGGCCAAACGCTTCGGCGACGACCTGGGCGGTGCGCTGCTGGTGCTGCCCGCGTCGCGGGCCGGGCGGCGGCTGACCGAGCTGCTGGCCGAACGCTTCGACGGGCAGCCCTGGACACCGCCGGACGTCACCACGCTCGGCGGCCTGCCCGAGCGGCTGACCGGGGGCGCGGGCGGGGGTCCCGCTCCGCGGCTCGACGCGTTGACGGCGCACTGGACGCGGGCCACGTGTCTGCGCGACGCCGACCGGGCCACCCTCGAAGCGGTGGTGCCGCGACCCCCGGGCCCCGACGACTGGCGGGGCTGGCTGGCCCTGGCCCGACAGCTGGCGCGGCTGGACGACGAGCTGGCCGGGGCGCAGCTGACGACCGCCGACGTGCCCGCGCGGGCGGCGGCCGGGGCGGTGGATCTGGGCATGAGCGCCGCCCGCTGGGCTGCCCTTGCCTCGCTGCAACAGGACTACGACACCGCCCGCGGCGGCCGGCACGACGACGCGTCGGCCCTCCGCGCCGCCGCGGGCGACGCGCCGCTGGGCCCTGCGGCCGCGCGGCCGGTCGTGATGGTCGGGCTGGTGGACGTGCCGCCCGCGTTCGCGGCGTTGCTGGGCCGCTGCGACGACCTCGCCGTGCTCAGCCCCGTGCCGGCCGAGCACGCCGCCGGACTGGGCCCCGTGGGTCAGCTGCGGCCGACGTACTGGGAGGCGCGGGCGATGACCGCGCCCGAGCCCGTCGTGTGCGACCGGCCCGCGGACCAGGCGGCCGCCGCGGCGCGGGCCGCGGCGGCGGGGCTGGCCGCGGCCGACGCGGCGGGGGGGGCTCAGAGCATCCCCGGCGGCTTCGACCGGCTGACCGTGGGCCTGGGCGACGAGCAGGCGGCGGGACCGGTCCGCCGAGCGCTCGAAGCGGCGGGCGCGAACGTGCGGGAAGCGGCGGGGCGGCCGGCGCTCGCCAGCGGCCCGGGCCAGCTGCTGGCCGCGCTGGGCCGCTACGCCGACGGCCGCGGCGTGGCCGCCCTGGCCGAGCTGGCGCGACACCCCGACCTCTATCCCGAGCTGGAGCAGCCCCTCGACCGGCTGAATCCCGAGCCGGCCCCCGGCGAGCGCCGCGTCGCCCGCGGCATCGCCGGCCTCGACGAGCAGCGCCGCACGCACGCCGCCGCGCGGGTCGGCGGGCCGCTGCCTGAACGCGCCTACGCGCTGGACGCCGCACGCACCCGGGCCGACGCGCTGCTGCCCGGCGCGCGCGACGAGCGTAAGCCGTGGCCGGCCTGGAGCGCCGACCTGCTGACTCTGCTGCAAGGGGTCTACGGCGACCGGTCGCTGAGCCGCCGCGACGACCACGATCTGATCGAAGCGCTGTCGGCGCTGGCCGCGACGCTGAACGAGCAGGCCGCGCTCGACGACACCGGCGACGCCACACTCACGCTGAACCAGGCGATCGACCTCACCCTCGCCCGCTTCGCCGAATCACGCCTGCCCGAAGCCGGCGGCGCCGGCGCCGCCGAGATGCTGGGCTTCCTCGAAGTCGCCCTCGACGACGCCCCCGCCCTGGTGCTGGTCGACGTCAACGAGGGCCGCATCCCCGCGGGTCGCAGCACGTCCGACGCGTTCCTGCCCGACGGCCTGCGGCGGGCGTTGGGCCTCCGCGACGCGGCCTTCGGCTACGCCCGCGACGTCATCCTGATGAACGTGGCCCTGCGGTCCCGGTTGCACGCCGCGGTGCTGTGCTGCCGCCGCGACGCCGACGGCACCCCGCGGATGCCCAGCCGGCTGATGCTGGCCGCCGACGACGACACCGTGCTGCGGCGAGTGGGGGCGTTTTACTCGGAAGACGAGGCGCAAGGTGAGGGGGTCGGAGAACCGAACGCCGCCGCAGCAACCGCGTCCCCCCCGGCGGCCGCGTCCTTCGTGCTGCCCCACCCCGCGCACGACCCGCCCGCCGTGCTGCCCGACACCCTCGCCGTCACCGCCTTCCGCGACTACCTCGCCTGCCCGTACCGCTTCTACCTGGGCCGCGTGCTGAAGCTCAACCGGCACGACGAGCCGCTGCCCGAACTGGACCCCGGCCGCTTCGGCGACCTGGCCCACGCGGTCATGGAACGCTTCGGCCGCGACGGGGCGCTGCACGACTGCACCGACGCCGATCAGCTGGCCGACCACTTTGCGCAGCTGCTCGACGAAGAAGCCCATCGTCAGTTCGGCAATGTCGCCGCCCCCGCCGTGCGGGTGCAGGTCGCGCGGCTGGAGCGGAGGCTGCGGAACGCCGCCGCGGTGCAGGCCGATCGCGCGGCCGCCGGCTGGCGGATCGTCCCCGAGTGGACCGAGCGCAGCGTGAACCGCGACCTGGTAGCCGACGGGCACCGGGTCACCGTCCGCGCGAAGGTCGACCGCGTGGACCGGCACCCCGAACTGGGCGTGTGCGTGGTGGATTACAAAACCAGCGAGGCCGCCAAGACCCCCGAGAAGCAACACCAGCGGGGCAGCCGGAAGGCCGGCTACGAGTGGACCGACCTCCAGCTGCCGCTCTACCGCTGGCTGCTGGCGGACCCACACGACACCGAGCCCCTGCCCGACGCCGCGGTGGGCTACTTCAACCTCGCCAAAAACCCCGCGCTCACCGGCGTGTTCATCGCCGGCTGGACCGACGCCGACCACGCCGACGCGCTGACGGCCGCCCGCGGCGTGGTGCGCGACGTGGGTGAGCGCCGCTACTGGCCGCCCGGCGACCCGGCCCGCTTCGACGACGGCCTGGGCCGGTTGTGCGCCGACGCCAGCCCGCAGCGCGACGCCCTGATCCGCGCGAGCGCCGCCGCGGCAAACACGAACGGCGGTGCCGCGTGAGCCCACCGACCCCCGCCACCGTTCCCCACCGCGTGCTCCGCGCGTCGGCGGGCGCGGGCAAAACCTACCGCCTGACCGGCCACTACCTGGACCTGCTCGAAGCCGACGCCGCGCCCGAATCAATCCTGGCCACCACCTTCACCCGCAAGGCCGCGGGCGAGATCTTCGCCCGCGTGATGACGCGCCTGGCCGACGACGCCGCCACGAGCGACGACGCGCGCCAGCGCCTGCTCGGCCTCGCCCGGCACCTGGACCGTGTGGCCATCGGCACGCTCGACAGCTTCTTCAGCCGCCTGGGCAACGCGTTTCGCTTCGAGCTGGACCTGCCGCCCGACCCGCAGGTGGTCGGCGACGACAGCCCGGTGGCGCGGCGGCTGCGCCAGCGGGCCATCGGCGAGCTGATCGACGACGCGGGGGACGACCGCCAGAGCTTCACCGCGCTCTTGAACCTGCTCGAACGGCTGCACCACAACGAGCAGTCGCGCTCGGTCACCGACGCGATCGACCGGGTGGTCACCGACCACGCCGCGGTCTACGAAGAAGCGCCGGACGCCGCGCACTGGAACTGGCTGGCCGAGCGACCGTCGCCCACCGACGCCGACCTGCGGAAGGCCGCCGACCGCGTCGCCGCCCTCGAACCCGAGCTGCCAACCACCGCCAAGGGCGAGCCGCACAAGGGCTGGTTCAACGCCTGGTCCAAAGAAGTGGAAGCCGCCGCCCGGCTCGATTCGGCTTCGGTGGTCGCCGGCGGCATCGGCGGGGCCATCGCCGCCGACGCCGAGGCGTTCAGCCGCAAGCCCATCGACGACGTGTTCCGCGCCGCCTACGGGCCATTTGTTGCGCACGCCCGGGCCGAGCTGGTGAACCGCATCGTCCGCCAGACCGCCGCCACGCACGAGCTGATGGCCCGCTTCGTGTCGCGCTACGCCGCGCTGCGGCGCGAGGCCGGCGTGCTGTTGTACCGCGACGTGCCCGCGCGGCTGGCCGCCTTGTTCTCGGGGCAGGCCGACGCCGCGCTGGACGAGCTGCTCATCGAGATGCAGTTCCGCGTGGACGCCTCGCTGACGCACCTGCTGCTGGACGAGTTTCAGGACACCAGCCGTCAGCAGTGGCGCGTGCTGGAAACCTTCGTCGACGAGATCACCGCCACCGCCGACGGCTCGCGCACGCTGTTCGTGGTCGGCGACACCAAGCAGGCCATCTACGGCTGGCGCGGCGGCTGCGTCGAACTGTTCGAGGCCGCCGAGGCGCGGGTGCCCGACGCGGGGCGGGAGTCCCTGCAGACCAGCTACCGCTCGTCGCCGGTGGTGCTGAACTTCGTCAACGGCTTCTTTTTGAGCGTGGCCGACGCGCCCTCGCTCTCCCGCAGCCAGGACGACGACGCCAACGCCGCCGACACGGCGGCCGCTGCGGCCTGGTGCGGGCGCTTCGAACCGCACGCCCCGGTCGACCACCACGCCGACCGGCCCGGCTACATGACCGTGGAGGCGTCGCCCGCCGACGACGACACCACCAGCTCGGCCGAAGACGACGAAACCCTCGATCCCACCCACGAGCAGTTCGTCGCCGGACGGATCGCCGAGCTGCATCACGCCGCGCCGCACGTCACCGTCGGCGTGCTGGTGGGCACCAACGCTGCCGCCGCCGAGATGCTTCTCGCCCTGCGGAGTGCCGGCCTGCCGGCCAGCGGCGAGGGCGGCAACCCGCTGGCCCCCGACCCCGCGGTGTCGGCCGTACTCGCGGCGCTCACCCTGGCCGACTTTCCCGGCGACGGCCCCAGCCGCCACCAGTGCCGCACCTCGCCGCTGGCCGGGGTGCTGGACCTGCCTCCGGACGCCGACGAGGAAGCGGGCCGGGCCGCGGCCCGACGCATCCGGACCGACCTGCTCCGCGACGGGTTCGCGCCGACCGTCGCGCGGTGGGCCGCCGCGTGCGCCGAGGCCTGCGACGCGACGCAGCGCCAACGCCTCGCCCGCCTGGTCGAGCTGGCCGACGACTTCGACCGCACCGACGACCCCGTGGCCCGGCTGCGCCCGTCGCGTTTCGTCGCCCACGTCGAGACCACGCGGGTGGAAGAGGCGTCGTCGGCCCCGATCCGCGTGATGACCGTGCACGCCAGCAAGGGCCTGGAGTTCGACGCGGTGGTGCTGCCCCAGCTGGACCAGCGCAAGGACTACCGCGCCGACTTCCTGGTCGACCGCGACCACCCGCTGGGCCCGGTCACCCGCGTGGCCCGCTACCCCGACGCCGCGGCCCGCGCCGCCGAGCCGCAGCTGGCCGCGATGTACCGCCGCAACCGGCAGCTGCGCCGCGAGGAAGACCTCTCGGGCCTGTACGTCGCGCTCACCCGGGCCCGCCACGCCCTGTACCTGCTGGTGAAGCCCGCCGAGGCCCGCGACGACGGCGGCTGGAAGGGCGCCGGCTGGGCCGCGTCGCTGGTGCGCGACGTGGTGGGCGCCCCCGAAGACCAGACCATCGAAGACGGCGACCCGCGGTGGCACGAGCGCGTCGCGGGCGAGGCCGCCGGCCGCCGGCCCGACCCGCCCCCGGCCCCCGTCGTCCTGCCCGCCCCGGCGGGGGCGGCGGCCCGCCGCCGGTCGGTGGCCTCGCCCAGCGACGCCGACCGGCGGGGCGGCGGCACGCTGACCGGCGCGGCCCTGCTGCGGCCTGCGTCGTCGGCCGCGATGGACGCCGGTACCGCGGTGCACGCCGCCCTCGCGGACGTGGTGTACGCCGGCGGCGGGCACACCGAGCTGCCCGAGCCCGTGCGCGATGTCCTGCGGTTCCCCGCGGTCCGCGCCGCGCTCACCCCGCGTTACGACCGCGAAGACGCCCCGTGGCGGGAACGCGCGTTCGCGGTCCTCGACGGCGACCGCCTGCTCAAGGGCGTCTTTGACCGTGTGGTCGTCGGCCGCGACGCCGCGGGCGCCCCGACCGCCGCCCACCTGATCGACTTCAAAACCGACGCGGTGCCCGAGGGCGACACGGGCGCGGCCGGGCAGAAAGCCGCGTATTACGCCGGGCAAATCGAGCTCTACCGCCGGGCGTTGACCCGACTGCTGGGCCTGCCGGCCGATCGCGTCACCGCCGAGCTGCTGTTTGTGAACGCCGGCGTGTCGGTGGCGATGTGAGCCGCAGGCGTGGCGCTGCGCCGCGGCACGGTGGGTCCGCCAAGACTTGACCCACCCTACGAAGCAATGTTCGCGCGGGGCTGGGTCTTGTAGGGTGGGTCAAGGGCCGCCGGACCCACCGTTGTGCGACTTTGGACCGACCATGCCCACCCCCGCGCTCACTCACGCCGACTCCTGCTCCGACCCGTCAGGCGAGCCGGCGGGCGACGAGTCGCCGGACTACCTCAAACGCCAACTCATCACCTATCTGGGCAACAAGCGCGCCCTGCTCGGGCCGATCAACGACGCGGTGCAGACCGTCAAGCGCCGCCTGGGAAGCAGCACCCTCTCCGCATCGGACTTGTTTACCGGCACCGGCGTGGTCGCGCGGTCGCTCAAGCGGCACTGCGACCGGCTGGTCGTCAACGACCTGGAGGCCTACGCCCAATTCACGGCGGCGTGCTACCTGGCCAACCGCGGCGACGTGGACCGCGCGGCGGTCGCCGACGCGGTGCGGCACGTCGATGCGCGGGCGCGTGACCATCCCGAACCGGGTTACATCACCGAGCTCTACAGCCCGCGCGACGACGACGACCCGCAGCCCGGCGAGCGCGTCTTCTACACCCGCCGCAACGCGATGGTGTTGGACACCGCGCGGCGGGCGATCGACGACCTGCCGGCCGGGCTGCGGCCCTTCGTACTCGCGCCGCTTCTGGCGCAGGCCTCGGTGCACGTCAACACGTCGGGTGTGTTCAAGGGCTTTTACAAAGACCCCGCCACCGGCCGGGGCAAGTTCGGCGGCGCCGCCGGCAACGCGTTGACCCGCATCCGGGGCGACATCGCGCTCGAAGCCCCGGTACTCAGCCGCTTCGACTGCGACACCGATGTCCATCAGGGCGACGCCAACGCCGTGGCCCGCGAACTGCCCGCGGTGGACCTGGCCTACCTCGACCCGCCGTACAACCAGCACCCCTACGGATCGAACTACTTCATGCTGAATCTGCTGGTGGACGGCCGTCGACCCGCCGACGTCAGCCGCGTATCGGGCATCCCGCGGGATTGGAACCGGTCGGCATACAACCGGCGGACGCACGCCCTGCCCGCCTTCCGCAACCTGCTGGAGAACCTGAACGCGAAGTTCGTGCTGGTCTCGTTCAACTCCGAGGGCTTCATCTCCCACGAACAGATGACCACATTGCTGGCGTCGCGCGGGCGCGTCACCACCGTCGAGACGACCTACAACGCCTTCCGCGGCTCGCGCAACCTGCGCGGACGTCCGCTGCACGTGACGGAGTACCTGTATCTGCTGGAGCGGGACTGAAGAACGCCGGCGCGGTCGGGAGGGCGAACCTTCCGGTGAGCCGGGGTCCCATGCGACGCCGGCTCACCGGAAGGTTCGCCCTCCCGCCCGAATCAGGCTTCCCGCGAGGCGCCTTTCTTGGCTTCCTCGGCGCTCTTGGCGGTTCACCCCCTCCCCGTTGAAAGACCCACCCATGGCCGACAAAGACGAGCTCCGCCGCCTGCGGGCGGGCACCATCATCAACGCCACCTCGAAGCAGCAAGAGAAGGAGTTCGTGCGGGCGCTCTTCCGCGTGGTCGATCACCTGTTGGCCGTGCACCCCGACGACACGTTTGTGCACGAGCCCAACTGGGAGCTGATCGACATCGCCGACGGCCTGCGCGAGCGCTTCCCCGACGTGGCGTTTCACGTGCACTTCCCCACCTCGCGGCTGCAGCCCGACGCGGGCATCATCTTCCTGGCCGACCCGTCGGGCACGCGCTACCCCGTCCTGATCGGCGAGGTGAAGAACCAGGGCACCAACCACCTGCGGCGGGCGGAAGGCAAGAAGCCCCAATCGCGCGGCAACGCGATCGAGCGGCTGGGCAAGAACGTGATCGGCTTCCGCGCGGCGCTGCGGCACGAGCTGATCTTCCCCTTCGTGTGTTTCGGCTACGGCTCGGACTTCGTGCCCGAGAGCTCGATCCTCGACCGGGTGACGACCATCGCGATGTACGGCGAGCTGAACCGCACCTGCCTGGAGAACGACGGCCAGGGCGGGGTCTTCAACCGCGGCAGCTTCTACTTCCGCCCCGAACGCTGGACCGAGGACGAGATGTACGCGGTGATGGTGGACATCGCGCTGCGGTCCGTCGCGTACTACCGCGCCCGCTACGCCGAGGCGTTTGCGGCGCCGCCCGGCGCGGCCCCATCGGGCTGAGCGCGGGTCCGCTACACTGGGCCAAATTTTGCCTCGCCCGGCGTCACCCTTGGACTGCGCCCACCCCCACCGCCTGCCCCAAATGCCTAAACGCAACGACCTTAAAACGATCCTCATCATCGGTTCCGGCCCCATCGTGATCGGCCAGGGGTGCGAGTTCGACTATTCGGGCACCCAGGCCTGCAAGGCCCTGCGCGAGGAGGGCTACAACGTGGTGCTGATCAACAGCAACCCCGCCACGATCATGACCGACCCCGAGTTCGCCGACGCGACTTACGTCGAGCCGATCACGCCCGAGGCGGTCGAGAAAATCATCATCAAGCACAAGGGCGGCGACCTGCCCATCGACGCGGTGCTGCCGACCCTCGGCGGCCAGACCGCGCTTAATTGCGCCTGCGCGCTCGACGAGCAGGGCATCTTCGAGAAGCACGGCGTCGAGATGATTGGCGCCACGCGCGAGGTGATCTTCCGCGCCGAAGACCGCCAGCAGTTCAAAGAAATTATGGAGCAGATCGGGCTCCAGAGCCCGGTGTCAGACGTCGCCTCCACCATGGAAGAGGCCTGGGCGGTGCTGGAGAAGACCAACCTGCCCGCGATCATCCGCCCCGCCTTCACGCTGGGCGGCACCGGCGGGGGGGTGGCCTACAACCGCGAGGAGTTTGAGGACATCGTGCGGCGTGGGCTCGACGCCAGCATGAACAGCCAGGTGCTCATCGACCAGTCGCTGCTGGGCTGGAAGGAGTACGAGATGGAGGTGATGCGCGACAAGGACGACAACGCGGTCATCATCTGCGCGATTGAGAACTTCGACGCGATGGGCGTGCACACCGGCGACTCGATCACCGTGGCCCCGGCCCAGACCCTGACCGACAAGGAGTACCAGCACATGCGCGACGCGTCGCTGGCGATCCTGCGGGCCGTCGGTGTCGAGACCGGCGGCAGCAACTGCCAGTTCGCCATCAACCCGGCCAACGGCGACATGGTGGTGGTCGAGATGAACCCCCGCGTGTCGCGCAGCTCGGCGTTGGCCTCCAAAGCAACGGGCTTCCCCATCGCCAAAATCGCGGCCAAGCTGGCGGTGGGCTACACGCTGTGGGAGCTCCCCAACGACATCACCGGCCAGACGGTGGCGTGCTTCGAGCCCAGCATCGACTACGTGGTCACCAAGATCCCGCGCTGGACCTTCGAGAAGTTCCCCGAAGCCGACGAGACGCTGACCACGCAGATGAAGAGCGTGGGCGAGGGCATGAGCATCGGCCGAACCTTCAAGGAGAGCATGCAGAAGGGCATCCGCTCGATGGAGGTCAAGCGCTTCGGCTACGGGCTGGACGCGGCCGACAAGTGGCTGCAGGCCCGCCGCGGCGAGACGAACCCGGACGGCTCGGCCATCGAGTGGCCGATCGACGCGGGCAAGCTGGTGCGAAAACTGACCGTGCCCAGCCAGGGGCGCTGGTTCTACATCCGTTACGCCTTCAAAATGAGCTGGACCGTGGAGCAGGTGCACGACGCGACGAAGGTGGACCCGTGGTTCCTGGACCAGCTCAAGCAACTCGTGGATTTTGAGGACACCCTCTGCGGCTACGACAAACTCGAAGACGTCCCGCGTGAGGTGCTGTTCGATGCCAAGAAGCTGGGCTACAGCGACCCGCAGCTGGCGAACCTGTATCTGGGCGGGATCACCACCGAGACGATCATGGCGGTGCGGGCGCGGCGGAAGGAGCTGGAGGTCCAGCCGGTCTACAAGCTGGTGGACACCTGCGCCGCGGAGTTCGAGGCGGTCACGCCGTACTACTACTCGACCTACGAAGCGCCCTTCGTGACCGGCGGTGCTGCCCCCTCTTGCGGCAGCGAGTCCGAGATCCGGGTGTCCGACAAAAGGAAGGTCGTGATCCTGGGCGGCGGCCCCAACCGCATCGGCCAGGGGATCGAGTTCGACTACTGCTGCGTGCAGGCGGCCTTCGCCGCGCAGGAGCTGGGCTTTGAGGCGGTGCTGATCAACAGCAACCCCGAGACGGTCAGCACCGACTACGACACCAGCGACCTGCTGTTCTTTGAGCCGCTGACGCTCGAAGACACGCTGAACATCTGCGAGAGGCTGAACGGCCGGCCGTTCGACCAGCCCGGCGGCGCGTTGCACGGCGTGGTGGTGCAGTACGGCGGGCAGACCCCGCTGAACCTCGCCGCGGGCCTCGAAGCCGCGGGCGTGCCGATCATCGGCACGTCGGTCGCCAGCATCGACCTGGCCGAGGACCGCGAGCACTTCGCGAAGCTGTGCGACGACCTGGGCGTGCGGCAGCCCGACAATGGCATCGCCCACGACGTGGAAGAAGCCGTCACCATCGCCAACCGCATCGGCTACCCGGTGCTGGTGCGGCCCAGCTTCGTGCTGGGCGGCCGCGCGATGGAGACGGTCTTCGACGACGAGCAGCTGCGGCACTACATGGCCATCGCCATCGGCGCCAGCGACCTGGCGGGGCAGGCGATCCTGGTCGACAAGTTCCTGGCCGACGCCACGGAGTGCGACATCGACGTGATCGCGGACTTTGGGTCCGACGCGGGCGACGAGCGGGCGCTCGTCTGCGGCGTGCTCGAACACATTGAAGAAGCGGGCATCCACTCGGGCGACTCGGCCTGCACGATCCCCGCGTACTCGCTGAAGCCGGCCATCGTCGACGAGCTCAAGGCGCTGTCGCGGAAGATGGCCAAGGCCCTGAAGGTCCGCGGGCTGATGAACGTGCAGTGGGCCATCAAGGACGATCAGATCTACGTGATCGAGGTCAATCCGCGAGCGTCGCGCACGGTGCCGTTCGTGGGCAAAGCGACCGGCATAAGTTGGGCCCGCATCGCCGCGAAGGTGATGATCGGCAAGCAGCTGAGCGAGCTGGGCGTGACCCAGGAAGTCACCCCGCGTCACACGAGCGTGAAGGAGTCGGTCTTCCCCTTCGGCAAGTTCCCCGGGGTGGACGTGATCTTGGGCCCGGAGATGCGCAGCACCGGCGAGTGCATGGGCGCTGATCCGGACTTCGCCGTGGCCTTCGCCAAGGCCCAGATGAGCGCCAACGCGCCGCTGCCCCAGGAGGGCAAGGTGTTTCTGAGCGTCCGCGAAAGCGACAAGCCGCACGTGACCGAGATCGCGAAGGGCCTGGTCGATCAGGGCTTCGAAGTCATCACCACGCAAGGTACGCACGCCATACTGAACGAGCAGGGCGTTCAGACGACGGTGATTCGGAAGATCCAGGAGGGCGGACGCCCCAACGCCCTGGACCTGATCAAGAACGGCGATCTGGCGATGATCATCAACACGCCCACCCGCAAGGGCGCCGGCACCGACGAAGGAAAGATCCGCGCGGCGGCGATCCGCAACGGCGTGACCATGATCACCACCATGACCGCCGCCCGCGTCGCCGTGCAGGCCATCGCCGCCGTTCGCGACGGCGGGTGGGGGGTGACGTCGTTGCAGGAGTATGGGGTGGCGCCGGCGGCCGGCGTGTGATCCGTGATCCGTGATCCGTGATCCGTGATCCGTGATCCGTGATCCGTGATCCGACTGATCGTAGAGGCATACGAAACGAAAACGCCCCGCGAAGACTCGCGGGGCGTTTTTGTTTTCTGGTGCTGTCTTGTTTTCGCAGTACTTAGCCGACTTCACGCGAAGGAGGTCGGGCGGCCAGCGGGCGTTCCGGCCGTAAGCGAGACGCCGCGTCGTCGCGTTGGCCGCCGAAGGTCGGCCCGAATGGGCCCCCGCAGGCGGACGACGCGACGACGCGGTGTCGCAGCAGGCCGGAGCGTCCGCTGGACGCCCGACCTCCGTAGCCTTAGGGCGCTGGGAAGCGGTGGAGGCGCGAGGTGCGGTTGAGCAGGAAGATGTTTTCCAGGTCGTCCCAGATCATCCGGGTGTTGTTGTTGGTCACCCGGGCGTGGCGGTTGCGGAACTGCTCGTCGGACTCGGCGTAGCTGTGCAGCTCGGGGGTGAGGCCGGCGCCGCAGCCGGTGAACGCGGTGCAGGCGGTCAGGGCCACGGCCGAGAGAATGAAGCGGGTGCGGGCCATGGGCAGGGTCCTTGGGGCGGGAGGAGAATAAGGCCCCGGGGAGAACACGGGGACCGCGATTGTCGGGGCCCCGCGGGGGGCTGTCAACGCTGCGGGTCGGGGCCCGCCGGATTATCGGGGGGGCCGGGGGCGAGGGCGGGCGCGGGGGCGGGTGCGGGGGCGGGCGCCGCGTCGGGGTCCGGCACGGCCGCCAGCCGCACCGTTAGCGGGGTTCCGGGGGCCGGGAGGGCGGGCCAGCCGGCGGGTTCGGGGTTCAGGGTCCAAAAACCGTTGCCCCCGTCGGCGGGGTGGGGCGTATCGCGGGCGATCAGGTCGTCTCCGAAGTTCACCAGCGAGATCAGCGTGCCGTTCTCCTCGGCCAGGAAGTAGGTCCGCTGCCGGCCCTCGACCAGCCGGGAGCCGGTGAAACGCCAGCCGCCGCCGGCGGTGGCCTCTACGCCGCCGCCCGCCGCCGCCCCGGGCACCGCGGGGTCCAGCGGCGCGCCGGTGGCCTGGTCCGCGACGTAGGCCCCCGCCGGCACCGGCCGGTCGGGCGCGCCGTCGAACACGAACAAGACGCCCACCTCCGGACCGCGGGGCGGGGTCTGCACCAGCGTGTCGCCCTCCCAGCGGGCGTCGGCGGGGGTGCCGGGCGTCAAGCCCATCAGCAGCAGCGCGGCGTGCAGGTGCTCGGCCCGCGCGTCGAGGGTGACCACGCTCTCGTGCTCGCGGGTGCCGGGCCGGCAGGCCAGCAGTTCCAGCCACTCAACCGGACCGCCGATCACGCGGCCGCGGACGTCGACGTGGCCCGCGGCACGGTCGAGAGTGACCGCGTGGAAAAGCTCGACGCCGTCGGGCTCCGAGGGCAAGGGGCCGGGGGGCGCGTCGGCGGCCTGTGCCGGGCCCGCGGTCAGGGCGAACATCATCAGCCACACAAGCCTTCGCATGCGTGAATGCTACGCTCTGCGCGTGACCGAGCCGGGCGACGACTACGACCCCCAGGCAATGACCTGGGCCGCAATGCTGGGCCGGTGGGTCGACTTTGCGCGGTCGTCGGTGGCCCTGCCCGACGACGCCGGCGGGCGCAAGCTCAAAGCCTCGGTGACCGATCTGATCCAGCTGCAGGCGGTGTGGTTCGCGCTGCAGCACCTGGACGAGCTGCCGCCCGACGAGCGGGCCCTGGGGCGCGACCGCGCGGGGGTGCTGATCGAGCGGCACGCCGGGGCGCTGCGCGAGCGTTTTACGGACGAGGGTGTGCCTGCGGGCATGGCCGAGCTGATCGACGACGCGCGGGCGGCGCTGGCGCGGGCGTGAGCAACGGGGCGGTGGTTTTGTCCGTGGCGACACGCGGGCGGGTTTGAAACCCGCCCCAGTACCGCCGCTGCGGGGTGGATTCGCAGGGTGGTTCAAGGCCGCCGGACCCACCGTGCCGCGGCTCGCGCCCACCCGCGACGCGACGCCGAAGGCCCCGCGAAGTCGGTCAACGGTGGGTCCGCAAAGCCTTGACCCACCCTGCGAAAACCATTCGGGACACACCCACGCGCCGGGCGCCGAGCCGCCGATCGCGGCGTTACCGCGCGACCGCGGGTTCGAGCGCGTCGTCGAGGATCAGCCCCGTCGCGGCCTCATACTGCGCCGACAATTCGTCCAGCGACTCGACCGTCCCCACGTGGCCGTCGGCGTACACCACCGGCAGCGGCGACCACTCCTCGACGGGCATCAACGCGGGGTTGCGGATCGCCAGCGGGGTCATCGACGCGTTGGCCTCCTGCCCCACCGGCGGGCCGGGCAGCAGGATGAAGTCGGCGGCGGCGTCGACATTGTCGGGGGTCAGGTCGGCGAAGTTCTCGCTGAACACCGAGCGGAACGCCCCGGCGTCGCCGTCGAGGTAGGGCAGCAGCTCCGACGCCGACGCGGGCCGGGCGTCGTGCTCGGCAGCGTGCAGCTGCAGGGCCAGGGCGATCTGCACCAGTGCGTCCACGTCGGGGTCTTCCCACGCCATCATGTCCGCATCGTCCATGACCCAGTCGTCGTCGTAGCTGCGCTGCTCGACCCAGCCCGCCACCCCGCCCCAGATCAGCGGCAGCACCTGCATGGCGCCGCCGCCGCCCTGACCGGCCAGCAGCGAGGCACCGGGGAAGGGGCTCTGTCCCGACGAGTGGTAGCCGCGCTCGTCCGACCAGCCCACCGCGGTGACCGGCGCGAGCAGCGGCTGCAGGCGGGCGAAGGGCGGAAGCACCGCGGGGAAGGGATCACGCAGCGCCATCGCTCCCAGCCCGGTGGCCACGTGTTCGAGCAGCAGCAGGCTGCCGTAGCTGCCCGGTGCGGTCGCGGGCACGTCCACGAACGACACCCCGGTAACGGGGTGATCGCCCGCCGCGTCGCGGAGGCCGGCGAAGCCAGGGTGGTCGAGGATGGATCCGCCGGAGCCGCGCCGGTCGGCCGCGGCCAGCACCGACTGCGGGTACAGGCCCACGTGCAGGCGCCCGTCGAAGACCGACCACGTGGGGGCGATGCCCGGCAGCGCCATGGTGTGGAGCGTGACGCCGTCGCGCTGAGTGACGTGGAACTGCACGCTCACCGGGGCGTCGGCGGTCTGGGCCGCGATGATCCCGTTGGCCGCGTTCTGCACGCCGGTCAGCGCCCGGGTGAAGCCCTCGGCGTCGTTGAGCCGGTTGACGATCATGAGCCCCAGGCCCGAGCTGCCGGCGATGGCGGGGTCCTGGAAGAACACGTGCGACGTGCCCAGCCCGCGGATCAGGTTCATCTCCACGTCGGCGTCGATCATCTGGCCCGCCTGCACGATGCCATCGTCGGCCTGTTGAGCCAGCTGCGGGTCGGCGGCGTGGAGCGCGGCACGGATCAGCGTCAGCAGCTCGCCCGCGTCGAATGCCCAGGCGCCGACGATCGGGGCGTCGATCGGCACGGCGGCCAGGTCGGCGTCGGTGATCGGCGGCGCGTCCAGCAGCAGCGCCAGGCCCCGCCGCGGGGCGGGTGCGTCGACGAACACCCGCGTGGCCCAGGCCGGGCCGTCGCAGCCCGCGGCCACCGCGATCTGCCGGAGGCCCTCGGGGTGCAGCACCTCCAGCACGCGGTAGACCTCGGGCGGGGCCTGGCCCTCCGCTCGCAGCAGGCCGACGGCCGTGGTGGTCAGCGTCTCGAGATCCAGCCACGCGGTCAGGGCGCCGGGGCCGGTGGCTTCGCGGGCGGCGGTGAAGCCGGCGTGCGCGGCAATGCCCGGGCCCGCGCCGCCGGCCATGGCGGTGCGGTTGGTCGGCGAGCCAATCAAGAGGCGCACCGGGCCGTCGGGGCCCGCCTCCAGCGTGGCGTGGGCGCGGGGGATCTCGGCCAGCAGCCGCGTGAGTCCGGCCACCAGCTGCGCCCGGTCGGTGTCGCCGGCCGGCTGCCAGCACAACGCCGCGTAGAACGCGTCGTCGGCCTCGCCGTCGGTCAGACCGGTGGTGTCACCCACCGCCAGCCAAGCCGCGAACGCCCCGCGGTAGCTCGCGCCCCACAGACCCAGCGCCACCTCCAGGCCCTCGCTGAAGTCCGCGTTGGCCACCTTCGCCTCGGTCAAGCCACGCCACCGCGTCCAGGCCTTGGCGACCTGCTCGGGCTCCATCAGGTCCACCACTTTTTTCAGCGTCGAGTTCTGGTAATCCGCCTCGATCGCCGGCGTGCCCGACCAGCCGAAGTACAGAACCGTTTCGGCCGGGGCTCCGTCGTTGATCGGGGCCTGCGCGGCGGCGGGCAGGACGGTAGAGAGGAGCAGCAGGGCGGCGGCAAGCGGGCGGCGTGTCATGAGAAGCGTCCATGAAATAGAGCGGGGAACGGAAACACAGAGTAAAGCACCGCCTCGGCCGGGGCCGGGCGGTGCAAAAGATGCGGTGCAAAGGGGACGGGCGAGGCAAGGGGGCGAAGTCGTGAGGCAACGCGCGGACGGCATACGGAGTATGCCTGCTGCTTTCGCAGCCCTCCCGGCGCTGGTGCGGGGCTTGGGGGCAGAGCCCCCAACCGCCCGGAAGGCGCCGTCCCGGCTTTGCGGGATGGCGGCGCCCCGGGCGGACCCGTCAGTGGGGGACTTCTTTGACCGCGTTGCGGTTCCAGGCCGGCACCCGCACGACCACCTCGCCGCCTTCCTTCTGCACGCGGCACTGGCAGCTCAGGCGGCTGTTCAGCTGCACGCCGGGGGCCTCGTCCACCCGGTCCAGCTCCTCGTCCTCGGCCTCGTTGAACAGTCCTTCGCCCTCCTCAAGATAGACGTGGCAGGTCGAGCAGGCCGTCACGCCACCGCAGGCGTGTTCGATGGCGATGTCGTGGTCGAGCGCCAGCTCCAGGATCGACTCGCCGACAGCGGCCTTGAGGTGCACCTCACCCGAATCCTGCCCCAGCGACTCGGGGTCTTCGAGGATGAACTTCACCGGGACCACCTCGGGTCCCAGGTCCTTGTCGTTGGCTTTCATGTGCATAGCGGGGGTCTCTCGGGCGGGTCGGAGGCCATTCTAGACCTTGCGCTGGTCAACGAAATCTGGGATGAACCGAAAAGACGCCAAGAGCGCCAAGAGCGCCAAGAGCACCAAGGAAGGCGCGTGGCCGGAAGCCGAAGTTCCACGGGAGGGCGAACCTTCCGGTGAGCCAGGTCCCATGCGACACCGCCTCACCAAAAGGTTCGCCCTCCCGCCATCGCAACCCTTCCCGCGAGGTGCCTTCCTTGGCGCTCTTGGCGTCTTGGCGGTTAAAAATGCCTTTTGTTTTCACGCATCCGGCACGGTCGTCGGATCCGGCCGGTACAGCCGCGTGTTCAGGGCCCAGACCTTCTCGGTGAAGTGGCCGCCCAGGTCCGCGGCCGCGGCCTGATCGGGTCGGGTGGCGGTCAGGCTCATGTTCATCTTCGCGTCCAGGTTGTCCAGCAGGCTGACGAAGATCGCCTCGGGCGTGGACGGCACCTTGAGGGCGCCGAACTCGGGCCGCTCGTGATGCGAGAAGACGATGTGCGTCAGCACCATGCGGATGGCCTGCGGAACTTTCGTGCCCGGGGTGCCGTCCTCGTGGGCGGCCTCGGTCTCGCGGATCTTCTGTTCGAGCATGATGGCCCCGCGGCCGATGTGGCCGATCAGCTGACCGTCCTCGCTGTAGCCAAAGCCCGCCAGCCAGGTCAGCTCTTCGCACTTGCCCAGGTCGTGCAGGAACAAGCCCATGAGCACGATGTCGCGGCTGAGCTTGGGGTACAGCGGCAGCAGCAGGTCGGCGGCCTTCATCAGACCCAGCGTGTGCTCGAGCAAGCCCCCGAGATAGGCGTGGTGCAGCGTCATCGCGGCGGGGGCCTGGGCGAACTTTTTCATGAGCGCCGCGTCGCTGAGGTAGCTCATGGCCAGCGCGTTCACCGCCGGGTGCTTCAGGCCGTGCAGCAGGCTCGTCACCTCGTTGAACATCTGGTCGACGTTGTTCTCGGTGGCGGGCAGCAGGTCGGCCAGCTCGGCGTCGGAGGGTTCGGGGTGCGGCTTCACCTGGTCGGCGATCACCTGCATCTCGCCCTGGTAGGGCTGCGTGTTGCCCTTCACGAACACAAAGCCGTCGGTGGGCAGCTTGGCGAAGTACTCCTCGGTGATCGACCACATGCGGCAGGGCGTGCGGCCGGTCTTGTCGGCGATCAGGCACTTGAGAAAAGGCTTGCCGTTTTTGGTGGTGCCCAGCTGCGCGTTCTGGATCGCAAACACCCCTTCGAGCCGCTGGTTGGCGACAAGATCGCGGATAAACGGGCGCTCGGACATGGGTTGGCTTTCGGTGAAGAGGTTGGGCATGGGGCGCTGGCGGTGGGGGAGCGCGGGGCGGTGGCGGGGGACTACGCGGGGGGCGATGGTAACCCGCGGCGGGGGCGGCCGCGAAAGCGCAGAGTGAAAAGCGCAAAGCGCGAATCAGCATCGCGGTACCACGCCGCGGGTGCCGACCACCGCTTGCGTCTGATTTGCGCTTTTCACTTTGCGCTTTGCGCTTTTTGCGGCACTACCGCCCCCGCCGCGGCCGGCCGACTGCCATGCAGCAAGATCGACGCCCACAACCCCACCGAAACCGACGCCGCAAAGCAATACACCCCCCAGCCCAGCCGCACCTCGCTGCCGCCTGGCAGACCTTTAATCGCAATCACCAGCAGCCCGATCACCATCACGTCGAGCATGGAAAACTTGCCCAGGTGGTGGGTGACGGCGACCGCGGCGTGGGGCCGCACGCCCAGGGCGAGGGCGGCGGTGCCCCAGGCCATCGCCGCGAGCTTGAGCGCGGGGAAGACCACCGAGAAACTCAGCAGCAGGGCGGCCAGGCCGGGGCTGCCGTGCATCCGCATGGCGTGGATGCCCGAGAGCACCGAATAGGTGCTGGGAAGTAACTCGTCGGGCCGCAGGATTTTGACCCAGCCGGTGAACTCGCCCAGCTTCGGGATCACCGTCATGCAGGGGCCGACGAGGCCAAGCCCGAGCGTGACGGCGCTGACGGCCAGCAGCACCGCGAGCAGGGCGGCGCGGCCGGGGGTCATGGGCCGGGTGCGGGAGGTACGCAGGCCCATGGTCAGTTTGGCAGGCTCAGTGCTTCGAGAAGATTCGCCACCGGCTGATCGGTGTCGGTGACCGACATCACGATGCGCTTCACCGCGTTCTCGGGGGTTTCGTCAAAGGTGAAGGTGTTGTCGCCTTCCAGCAGCGTGTCGAGGGGCATCGCGGCGCTACCCGCCCGCTCGCGGCCCAGCGGGTCGCTGTCGTAGACGATAATTTCCAGCATCTGCCCCGCGGTCACGTTCACGATCGCGCCCTGGTTCAGCGTGCCGGCCAGCTCCAGCTTCCCGCTGCCAAGCAGCGCCTCGCGCACGTCCACGCTGATGGGGTCCCACAGCGCCACGAACCCGTCGTCGCGGGTGTCGCTCTCGTAGACCGTCTTGCCCTGCCACACCAGCTGGTACCACAGGTCCGGGGCCGAGCCGCCCCCGCGGTCCCACTCGTGGCCGCCGGGCTGGGTGGGGTAGACCTCGAGCGTGCGGATGAAGACGTAGTAGTCCTTGCCCGGCTCCACCGTGGTGGGGGCGGGCGGGCTGGCGGTCGCCGCGCGGTAGGCGTCGGCGGCGTCGGCGTGGGGCTTCCACCAGTTCAGGTAGCCGTAGACCGCCCCGGCGATCAGCAGCAGCGGCAGCAGGCCGGCCAGCCAGGCCAAGGCGCGGCCGGACCGGCGGGCGGGCGGGGCGGCAGACGAGCGGGCGGGATCAGGCGGCGGATGGGCGGGCTCGGACACGGCTTTACGGTAGGGGATACCGCCGCGGCGTGGCCGCTTTCAACCCCGCCACGCCGCGGCCCGTGCCCAAACCCCCTGTGGTGGAGTCATTCTCACAACCCTTCCCCCCCCGCCCGGCGTGTGCCGGCTACTTTCGCCGCGGGGTCGGCGTAAGATCGGTGCCCCGCGCTCCGCCCCCCAGGTTCTCCGAGGCCCCCCGCATGGTCGCCCCCACCCCCGCCGACGATCACGAGCACACCATCCGCTGCGCCCGGCTCTCCAAGGTCTTCAAAGACTTCTGGCTGCGTGACCGGGTGAAGGCGGTCGACGGCATCGACCTGGACGTGCGCCGCGGCGAGGTGTTCGGGCTGCTGGGGCCCAACGGCTCGGGCAAGTCGACCACCATCAAGATGATCCTGGGCCTGCTGCACCCCAGCTCCGGCGTCATCTCCGTGTTCGGCAAGAACCCGCGCGACGTGTCGATCAAAAACGACATCGGCTACCTGCCCGAAGACAGCTACCTCTACCGCTTCCTGAACGCCCGCGAGACGCTGGACTACTACGGCAAGCTGTTTCACCAGGACCGCCGCAAGCGGCAGAACCGCATCGACATGCTGCTGGAGATGGTCGGCCTGGACAAGGTGCAGCGCCGGCCCATCGGCGAGTATTCCAAGGGCATGCAGCGCCGCATCGGGCTGGCCCAGGCCCTGATCAACGACCCGAAGCTCTTGATCCTCGACGAGCCGACCACGGGCATGGACCCCATCGGCACCCGGCAGATCAAAGACCTGATCCTGCACCTGAAAGACAGCGGCAAGACCGTGCTGCTGTGCAGCCACCTCTTGAGCGACGTGGAAGACGTGACCGACCGCGCGGCGATCATGTTCGGCGGCAAGGTGCGGCGGTCCGGCGACATGGACGAGCTGCTGACGCGGCACGACGAGACGACGCTGACCACGCCGGCGTTAACCGACGCGGAAACCGAAAAGATGCTGGCCCTGCTGGGCCAGGCCGGCGTGCACGACGTGAAGGTGAAGCAGGGCCGCCAGCGGCTGGAAAGCCTGTTTCTGGAGATCGTCGAGAACGCCCAGCGTACGGGCGTGGCCACCGCCGGCGCGGGCAACGCGGGGCAGGTGGCCGCGTTCCTGACGGACCACACCGGCGACGCCGCGGACACCTCGCCCGACGCCGAGAAGCAGCGGGCCGCCCGTGTGCTGGATGACCTGATTGCGCCCACGCCCGCCGCAACGCCCGAGCCGCCGAAGCCCGCCGCGCCGGCGCCCGCCGCGGACGACGTGCTGGCCGACCTGACCTCGCCGACGCCCGGGGCCGCCCCGGCGAGCCCGCCCAGGCCCGCCGCGCCCGCGTCCGGATCGACCCCGACGCCCGCAACGCCCAGGCCCAAGGCCGACCAGGACGTGCTCGACGACCTGATGGGGTGACCTCGCGCCCCCCCCCTTCTGATTTCCGCTTTTCACACTGCGCTTTTCACTTTGCCAACGTCCAAACCCCTCGTCCGCTGGCTCTCTGTCCTGGCCGTGCTCGTCGCCGCCACCGCCGGCTTCGGCGGCCTGCTGTGGGCGCAAGAGGCCGTCACCCCCGCCCGCGCCGTGCTGGGGATCGGACAGGTCGCCACCGCGCTCTGGCTCATGCGCGGCCTCTTCGTCTGGCGGCACGTGGGTTGGGTCGAACGCGCCACCCGGCTGATCGTGCTGACCCTGACCCTGGGCCTGGCGGCGTTGCTGTGCGAGCAGCTGGGGTTCCGCTCGGCCGCCATCATGTTCCTGGGCATGTGGGGCATGGCCGCGGGCTTCATGCTGGGCCTGCCGCTGCTGCGGTTCACGTTGAACGGCCCCCGCCCGGTCTTCAGCGTGGCCCGCACGCTGGTGGACGAGGCCATCCGCATGAAGCTGGCGCTGATCTTCGTGGTCGGCGTGGTGCTGCTGGTGCCGTTTCTGCCCTTCACCCTCGCCGGCGAGACCCGCCTGCAGTACCGCGTCGAGTCGTTCCTGACCTACGCGCTCATGCTGGTCACGGTGCTGCTGAGCGTGATGACGATCCTGCTGGCCTGCCGCACGGTCAGCAGCGAGCTGTCCGAACGCCAGGCCTTCCTGACGCTGACCAAGCCGGTCGGGCGGGTGCAGTACCTCGCCGGCAAGTGGCTGGGGCTCATGGGGCTGAACCTGCTTCTGACCGCGGTGGCGGGCGTGGGCATCTACGCGTTCACGCAGGTGCTGGTGACCAGCGCCGCGGCGCAGGTCGGCTCCGACGAGGACCGCTTCATCGACTACGTCGCCACGCGCGAGCAGGTGCTGACCGCGCGGCGGTCCGCCGCGCCGGTGCCGGTGGACGAGTCGACGCTGGCGGTGGACTTCGAGCGCCGGCTGTACGAGCTGCGGCTGAAGAACCCCCAGCGCTTCGGCGACCCGGGCGACCCCATCACCCAGGTAACCGACACCCAGCGGGACCTGGTGCGCTTCGAGGCGATGCGTGAGTGGATGACCCTCCCCAACCGCAACGCGCGGACCTACCGCTTCACCGGGCTGGGCGGCGCCGATGACGCGGGCCCGACCCTTCAGCTCCGCTTCCAGCCCAAGGCCGCCGGGCAGCTGGAGGACAACCGCGTGGGCCTGGGCCTGCGGGTGAACGACCGGCCCTTTGCCGACGCCCGCACGGGCGCTCCGCTGCCGCGGGTGCGTAACGACACCTGGCACGTGGCCTACATCGCCAGCGAGCTGGTCCGCGACGACGGCACGCTGGACATCACGCTGCTCAACGACGTGCCCGGCCAGCCAACGGTGCGCTTCGAGCCGGGCGAGGGCATGGAAATCTTCTACAGCGTGGGCGGGTTCGGGGCTAATTTAGCGAAAGGGATGGCGGTTTTGTGGGTGCGGCTCGCCTTCCTGGCCATGCTGGGGCTGGCGGCCGCCACCTTCCTGAGCTTCCCCGTGGCGTGCATGGCCTGCCTGCTGGTGTTTCTGGCCGCGGTGGGCAGCAGCTTCCTTGACAAGTCGCTAGCCGACTACGCCGCGGTGTACGCCGACGCGCCCGGGCCGTGGGCCTACGCCACGGCGGCGGTCACCAAGTTCTTCGCGAAACTGGGCGAGGGCGAGTTTTTCGACGCTTTCAAGATGATCATCCGACTGATCGGTGAGGCCTTCACCCTCGCCGTGCCCCCGATGGCCCGCTACAGCCCCACGCCGCTGCTGGCCGACGGCCGCGCGGTCGAGTGGTCGCTGGTGGGCGGCGCGGTGCTTCGGATCGGCGTCATCAGCACGGGGGTGGTGGCCATCTTTGCCGCCTGGTCGTTTAACCGGCGCGAGATCGCGCGGGTCATTGTGTGATCGTTCGTGGTTCGGCGCCGCGGGGTGGCCGACGGGCGAGAGCGGTCCTGGCGAGGTGTCAGGTGTTAGGTCCCAGGTGCTAGGTGCTAGGTGCTAGGGCCCACGGCCGTACCCGCTTGCGACGCCACGACGCGGCGACGACCCACCCTGCAATTGAGCCTTACTCTGTCGATGGATGTCCCCCACCTGACACCTAGGACCTAGGACCTAACACCTGCTCAGCGTCGTCTGAAACTGACCTGCCCCCGACGGCTCGAAGCGCAAAGTGCACCCCATGAACAAGGATCGAATCACCCAACTCGTCGCCGTCGGCATCCTGCTGGCCGCCCTGGTCGGCAGCACGCTGATGATCGACCCGGTGGTGCGCACCCGCCGCGACCTGCAGCTGACCTTCGCGGTGGAGAACAACCAGGGCGAGCCGCCGCAGTACGCGCTGCTGGCCGCGGGCCTGGGCAGCTTCCGCGGCGTCGCGGTCAACGCGCTGTGGTACCGCATGGAGATGATGAAGCGCGACGGGCAGTTTGCGGAAGCCAACACGCTGGCCACGTGGATCAGCAATCTGCAGCCGCGCTTCCCCCACGTGTGGGGGTTTCTCGCGTGGAACATGGCCTACAACATCAGCGTCGAGACCTTCACCCCGCAGGAACGCTACGACTGGGTCAACAAGGGCGTGAAGCTGCTGCGGGAGCAAGGCATCCCCTACAACCCCAACAGCGTGCGGCTGTACCGCGAGCTGGCGTGGATCCTGTCGCACAAGATGGGGCAGTTCACCGACGATGTGAACTGGTATTACAAGGGCGAGTTCGCCCGCGAGTGGGAGACGGTGCTGGGCGCGGCGGCCGAGAACATGACGGGAGAGGGGGTGACCGCCGAGTTCGCCAACGTCGCGGAGATGGCCGACCGGTACTTCACCGTGGACCGCCCGAACCGCGCGGTGAGCACGTCGCTCGACGCGGTCCTGAACTCGGGCGTGGTGCCGGGGCTGCACGCCGAATCGCTGCCGGACGCCGACCGCATGAGCGTGCTGTCGCTGGAGAACCGCCTGCGTCGGGCGCGGGAGGAGCTGAGCGCCGGCAACACGCGGGGCCGCGCCGCCCTGGACGCGGTGCTGGAGCTGACCGCAACCCAGCTGCAGCGGGCCCGGCGTGACGCCACCGCCGTGTTCCTGGAAGACTATCCCGACGCCGCCGCGGTGGCGCAGGGCTTCCGCGAAGAGGGCTTTGCCCTCGACGGCGACCTGCTGCGGGCCGTGGGTCAGTGTCTGATGTACCTGCGGTTTCGGGCGCCCGAGACGGTCATGTCGCTGCCCGACTCGGTGTTCTCCCCCGAGTCCAAGCGCGCGCTGCCCATCGTGTACCGGTGCACCTACGCCGTGGCCGACACGCCCGAGGACCGACAGGTTTTTGAGGGTATCTGGCGCCTGGTGTTCTTCTTGCGGGCCCGGGTGTTGGTGCAGGAGTACCGCATGCAGCCGCTCAAGATGCTTGCGTACATGGAGCGCTACGGCCCCCTTGACTGGCGCAACGTGACCAGTCACGCGTTGTACTGGTCGCGGCTGGGCGTTGAGCAGTACCGCGACCTGCGCGACAACGACAAGGTGGACGTGCTGAACACCCAGCGCGGCGTCATCCACGCGCTGCAGGGGCTGGTCGATTTCGGCACGGTGTCGTTCAACCCCACCCAGCGCCCCGGCCAGCAGATCGACCTGCTGCCGGACCCGGACTTTATCGACGGCTACTTTGTCGCCATCGAAGAAACCAAAGAGGCGGCCAACGCCGAGGAGTTCGGCCGCATCCGGGCCGAGGCCTTCGCGAACGGCGAGGAGAACTTCCTGCAGAAGGCGGTGCTGAACTCGTGGCTGTACGGCAACCCCGCCCAGGCCATGAAGTATTTTTCGCGCCTGGCCGGCGAGTTCGCCGACTCGAACCAGAACCGGCAGTACGGCTGGTACGAGTTGGGCATCGAAGACTTCGTGGCCATGCTGATTTTCGACGACGACCTGGGCCGGCCGGGCATGACCTCGCTGATCAACGCGAAGCTGGTCGAGGCTTTCTACAAGGGCCTGACCAACCGGCGCGGGCAGGTGTTCGCCCGCAACCTGGCTCTGGCCCGCGAGGTCCACGGCATGTACAACCAGAAGTACGACAGCAAGACCGGCCTGGGCGTGGACGACCAGGACGCACGCATGCGGCTCAAGCCGTTCAACCAGATGGTGTTTGACGCGTTCACCGCGTTTATGCAGGACCGAAAGTTCGATTTCTACCGCCGGGTGAGCGCGTACCAGACCGCCTGGCGCCAGGAGAGCGACGGCATGCCGCTGGCGCCCGAGACCTACGACGACTGGATCGCCGCGCTGCGCATCGAGGCCGCCGAGTACGGCGTGAACCCCGACGCCGCCTTCCCGCAGCCGGTGAGCCTGGACACCGGGGTGCGAGGCGTGGGCGAGCGGCAGGGCGGCGAGACGGTCGAGCAGAAGTAGGCGGGGGGCGGGGGCGGCTCGGCGCCACCCGCAAACCCGGCGGCCGGATCCGCGGGTGCCTTCTCGACCGCCATGGGCGATGCCCGCACGAGCCCGCCGGGCGCGGTGTGTTGGTTGACCCGTCGCGTCCGGGCGTGCGCCGACACCGTCGGGCCACGACGTGCTGGGCGGATTTCGTAGGGTGGGTCAAGGCTTTGCGGACCCACCGTTGACCGGCATCACGGGGCCTTCGGCGTCGCGTCACGGACGGGCGGGGGCCGCGCCACGGTGGGTCCGGCGGCCCTCGACCCACCCTACGAAAACCCTTCAGAACCCGCCCCGTGCGCCCCACCCTCACTCCAGCTCGGCCAGCGTCGCCCGCGCCAGCTCGCGGTTGTCGTCGTCCAGCCGCTCGGAGTCGGCCGCGGCGGTCAGCAGTTCTTTGGCCCGCGCGGGCTGGGTGCCGTGGCGGGCGTAGAGCAGGCCGAGGATCAGCTCGACGCTGGGCCGCTGGTCGTAGCCCGGGTGCTTCGCGAGAAACAGCTCGTAGGACTTCGCGGCGGGCACGAACGACTGCTCGGTCATCAGCTGATTCGAGAGCGTCAGCTGCGTGTCCTGATCAAACACCTGGTCGGGGTGGTCGTTGAGCAGGGAGGCGTAGAGCGTGGCGGCGTGGCGCGGGTCGCCGGCGGTGAGCGCGGTGCGGACCGACTCACGCCGCGCGATCAGTGCGTCGGCCTCGGGGCCGGCAAATCCGCTGTCTGCCCCCGACCCCGCCGCGTCGCCCTCCCACGGGCGGAACCCCTGCTTTGACAGCCGGCGGAAACGCCGCCGGCGCCGCCAGTGCCCCAGCAGCCCCACCATGTCCGCGTCGTCACGCGGCAGCACGCGGGTGAGCAGCAGCAGCATGGGCACGCCGAAGCCGAACACGTAGCCCGCGAGGTGCGCGGTGTAGGCCACGTTGCCGCCGAAGCCGCTGAACTGGAAGAAGAGGTCGGTCAGGAACTGGAAGAGGATCAGCAGCACCGAGCTGATCTGGAAGGTGCCGAACATCACGATGAGCCAGTAGCCCACGGTGACGTCGGACCGCGGGAACAGCGCGAGGTAAGCGCCCACGACGCCGGCGACCGCGCCCGACGCGCCCAGCACCGGCGCGGTGCTGGTCAGGCAGTGTCCGATGCCCGCGACCACGCCCGCCGCGAGGTAAAAACTCAGGAAAGCGAAGCGGCCCAGACGTTCCTCGACCGGGTGGCCGAACACCAGCAGAAAAACCATATTGAACAGCAGGTGCATCGGCAGCTGGATGCCGATCAGGGGCGCCGGCTGCGGCGGGCTGTGCAGGAACATGTAGGTGACAAACTGCGGCAGCCAGGTGAGGGCCTCGCCGGGCCACAGGTAGTAGCCGATGGCGGGGAACTGCTCGAGCCCGCGCGGCAGGCCCACGCCACCGGCGCTGAAGGCCGCGAGGTCACGCCAGGTGAAGGCGTAGATCACCACGTTAAGCACGACCAGCCCGTAGGTCATCCACGGCGTGGTGCGCAGCCGCTGGTCGGTGTAGAGCGGGAAAAACATGGTCGCGGCGCGGAGGGGGCGGAGGGTCGGGGGCGGCACGGACGCGGACCGGGACGGCTAGGGCGTCGGGGCGGCGGCCTCGTCGGGTGTGGGCGGGCCGACCGGGTCGGTGGGGTCGGGGCCCGCGTCGCCCGCGGGCGCGGGGGGCTGGGGGGCCGTCTCGGCGGCCGCGGCCGCGGCTTCGGGCCCGGGTGCGGGTGACGGCACAGCCGACCCGGAGCCCGTCCCCGGCGATGCGGGTTCGCCGCCGCCGCCGAGCAGGGCCCACAGCAGCAGCACCACCACCGCGGCGACCCCCACCGCGATCCCGGTCCGGGCGCGGGGGCTGAGCGCCGCCGAGCCTGCTGAGCCCGACGGTCCCGCGTGGCTGGCTGCCGGTGCGGGCCGCGCGGCGGCGGGTCGAGGGGCGGATTGAGCGGCGGATTGAGCGGCGGCCGGCGGCGTGCCCGCCGTCCCGCGCACGGAGCTCGACGGGGCGGCCGGCGTGGGGCGGCTCTTGGGTTTGGGCACGTCCTGCATCAGGTCGCTGAGACCCGACAGGCCCATGAGGCTGCTCCCCCCCATGGGGTCGTCGTCGAGCGCGTCCAGCGATGAAGCTGCGGCAGCGCGGGGCGGCACCGGCGTCGCGGAGGGCACCACCGGGGCGACCGGACGGGGGGCGACACGGCGCTCCTCGCGCACCACCTGGCGGTCTTTGATCGACCACTGGTGCTGGCAGGCCGGGCAACGCGTCACCGCACCGGCCCGCACAAACGGGACGTGCCGGACATCGTTGCAGGCGGGGCAGGTGAGGGCGTACATACCGGGAATACTCTATCAGGACGCTGCCCGCGGCCGCCGTGCGCCGGCGGGGCCCCGGCGCCGCTCTACAATCGGGGCATGGCGGTTGCGCTCCCCATCCTTGTCGACCGGCACGGCCCCGTCTGGCGACCGGGGTTCGCCCGCGGCCCACGCTCGCTGGAGGCCGTGAAGCTGCTGCGGATCTCGCTGACCGACCAGTGCAATCTGCGCTGCCTCTACTGCATGCCCGACGAGGGCGTGGCGTTCGCCCCCGCCGCCGACGTGCTGAGTGCCGACCACGTGGTGGCCGTCGCCGCCGCGGCCCGATCTGCGGGCGTCACCCACTTCAAGCTGACCGGCGGCGAGCCCACCCTGCGGCCCGATCTCGAAGCCATCGTCCGCCGGCTCGCGGCGCTGAATCCCGTCGAGCTCTCGATGACCACCAACGGCCTGAAGCTCGGCCGCGCGGGCCTGGCGCAGCGGCTGGCCGACGCCGGGCTGGACCGCGTGACGGTCTCGCTGGACGCGCTTGACGAGCCGACCTTTGCCCGCGTGACCGGCGCGCGCGGGTTCAAGCTGGCCGATGTGTGGCGCGGGCTGGACGCCGCCGAGGCCGCGGGCCTGGGGCGTGTGAAGCTCAACGTCGTGGTGATCGGCGGGGTCAACGATGACCAGGTCGCCCGTTTCGCGGCGTTGACCCGCGAACGCGACTGGACGGTGCGCTTCATCGAGTACATGCCCCTTGGCGACAGCCACCTGACCGGCCGCGGCGCCGACGCCTTCACCGTCGACAACGCGGACATCCGCGGCGCCATCGCCGCCGAACACGGCCCGCTGGAGCCGCTGACCCGCGACGGCGAGCCGGGTGTCGGACCCGCCGAGCTTTACCGGCTCGGGGGTCCAGGTGGTGCCGCCGCCGGCCGGCTGGGCTTCATCTCCGCGATGAGCCAGCCCTTCTGCGAGACCTGCAACCGCCTGCGGCTGACCGCCACCGGCGAGCTGAGGGCCTGCCTGTTCGACGGCGGCGAGGTGGACCTGATGCCGACCCTGAGTCGCCGCGGCGGGCCGGATGCGGCGCGGCTGCGGGCCCTGATGGCGCAGTGCGTGTCGCAGAAGCCCGAGGTGCACTCGGGGCGGGGCAACCGGGCGATGAGTCAGCTGGGCGGGTGAGGGGGAAAGTTCGAAGTTCGAAGTTGGAAGTAAGAAGACAAGAAGTTGGAAACCGGGGCTGCTTGGATGGAAACGGACCTATGACACAGATCACCAAAGACTCGTTCGGCCAGCCCCACGTCGCCGTGCGCACCCCCGTCGCCACCGGCAGCGTGCACCTGTACGGCGCCACCGTCAGCGGCTGGACGCCTGCGAAGCACGAGCCGGTGCTGTGGGTGTCGTCGAAATCCATTTTCGATGGCCAGACCCCCATCCGCGGCGGCGTGCCGATCTGCGCGCCCTGGTTCGGAGCGCACGCCACCGACCCGGACGCCCCGGCCCACGGGCTGGTCCGCGTCGAGCCGTGGACCCTCGACCACTCGGGCATCAGCGAAGAGGAGACGCTGCTGGGCCTGGGCCTGGAAATGCCGGGGCTGACATACACCTACGGCGTGATGCTGGGGCACACGCTCAAGATGGTGCTGGAGATCACGAACACCGGCGATGCGGAACGCCGGGTGGAGGCGGCGTTGCACACCTACCTCGCGGTGTCTGACGCACGCGAGGTCACGGTCACCGGTCTGGAGAACGCGGCGTATCTCGACAAGGCCGGCGGCTCGCCAGCCGGCAGCCCCGCGGTCGCCGCCACGGGCGAGCCCATCCGCTTCACGGCCGAGACCGACCGCGTCTACGTCGACACCGACGACGACGTGGTGCTGCACGACCCGGGTCTGAACCGCCGCATCACCGTGGCCAAGGACGGCGGGCGCAGCACCGTGGTCTGGAACCCGTGGGTGGCCAAGTCGGCGCGCATGAAAGACTTCGGCGACGACGAGTGGACGGGCATGTGCTGCATCGAGAGCGCCGCGGTGGGTGACGACGCCTGGACGCTGGCGCCGGGCGCGGCGGCGACCCTGACCGCCCACGTCTCGGTCGAAACGGCGGGCTGACCGGGCTGCACGAACTAAGACCGCCGCCCGCGGGCCCCCGCCAGCGCTCACCAAAGCCCGGACGGGTAGCCGGTACAATCCCGCCTCGATCTGACCCCCACGCAACGATTCCCAAGCGAGCAGCACATGTCCCTCGGCAACGCAGTCATCGGCCAGTCCGGCGGTCCCACCGCCGTCATCAACCAGTCCCTCGTGGGCGCCGTCGAGGCCCTGCAGGCCTCGGGCCGTGTCGACAAGATCCTGGGCGCCCGCCACGCGGTTTCGGGCATCGTCAAAGACGATTACATCGACCTCACGAAGCACTCGGCCCAGTTCCTGGACCGCATCGCCATCACGCCCTCGTCGGCGCTGGGAAGCTCGCGCGACAAACCCGACGCGGCCTACTGCAAGCGGATCTTTGAGAGCTTCACCAGGCAAGACGTGCGGTTCTTTTTCTATGCCGGCGGCAACGACAGCAGCGACACCTGCCGCATCATCGCCGAGATGGCGGCCGCGTCGGGCTACGACCTGACCGCGTACCACATCCCCAAAACCATCGACAACGACCTGATGGTCAACGACCACACGCCGGGCTTCGGCAGCGCCGCCCGCTTTGTGGCCCAGGCCTTCATGGGCGACAACCAGGACAACGCGGCCCTGCCGGGCATCAAGATCAACGTCATCATGGGCCGTCACGCGGGCTTCCTGACCGCCGCCGCCGGCCTGGGTCGACGCGAGGGCAAGCACGACGGGCCCCACCTGATCTACGTGCCCGAAGTGGCCTTCGACGAAGCGATCTTTTTGGCCGACGTCGAGCGCGTGTACACGAAGCTGGGCCGCTGCCTGATCGCGGTGAGCGAGGGCATCCACGACAAAGACGGCAACGCGATCATCACCCGGCTGATGGACAACATCGAAAAAGACGCCCACGGCAACGTGCAGCTCTCGGGCACCGGGGCGCTGGGTGACCTCTTGGCCGACCTGGTGAAGGACAAGCTCGGCACGAAGCTGAAGCAGAAGCTCCGGGTGCGGGCCGACACCTTCGGCTACCTGCAGCGCAGCTTCGCGGGCGTGGCCAGCCCGGTCGACCAGATCGAGGCCCGCGAGTGCGGCCGCCAGGCGGTCATCCACGCCATGGCCGGCGCCCACAAGAGCGGCAGCATCGCCATGGTGCGCACCAGCAACCGCCCGTACACCATCGACTACCGACGCATTGAGATCAGCGAGGTGGCCGCCCTGACCAAGCACATGGACCCGACGTACATCGTCGAGGGCTGCGACATCGCGCCCGAGTTTTTCGACGACTACCTCGCGCCGATCGTGGGCGAGCTGCCGGTGATCGAGAGCTTCTGAGGTTTTCGCGGACCGAAAAGACAGGTATCGCGAAGAACGCAAAGTGCGCGAAGAACGCGAAGAACGCGAAGAACGCGAAGCAAGGCAGTCAGAACGAGAGGCCGATGTCGCCCGTGGTTACGGCTTTTCGGGTTTTTCTTTGCGAACTTTGCGCTCTTTGCGAACTTCGCGATTCATGCCTTGAGGAGTCCCCCTAACCGTCTGCCGCGTGCCCGGATCCTTCACGTTTCAGCCGCACGCTCAGCCGCCAGAAGCCCAACCATGCCGCGATGGCCAGCAGGGTGGTGATCACGAAGACGCCCTCGTGGATGCCGCCCCACGCAGGAACCTCCCACCCGGCCACGCCGAACGCGTCGTGCCCAGCCAACAGCCACACGCCCAGGAAGGGGGCGAAGGCGCCGCGGACGCCGGTGAGGGTCTGGTGGATGCCCATGTAAAGCGCCGCGAGGCGCTTGTCGGCGAAGTCGTTGTGCCCCAGCTGCCAGGCGATCATGCCGCCGCCGCGCATCAGGCCCAGCAACACCTGCGGCAGAAACAGCAGCCAGAGGTGGCCGTACCACGCGGCGACGAAGGACAGACTCTGGCCAAACACCCAGGTCAGGCCGTGGGTGATGCGGTAGGTCGCGATGTGCGTGCGGTCGAGCAGGCGCGACCACAGCGGCAGGCTGAGCATGGCCAGCAGCAGCGGCAGGCTGGTGGTCAGCAGCATGCCCAGGCCGTTGGCATCGTCGCGTTGGCGGATCTGTTCGACGATGTACAACGCGAAGGCCGTGTTGCCCATCATGTTGGCCACGCCGGCGATGAACTGGCAGACCATGTACTGGCGGAAGCGGTGGTCTTCGGCCAGCACCGAGACGAAGCCGTGCGGCCGGCCGTCGCGGCGCAGCGGGGTGCCGGGGTCGGCGGCAGGATTGTTCTCGGCCCGCAGCAGGGCGGGCTCGGTGCGGACACGCAGGCGGAACATCTGCGTGACGCCGACAAGGCCGAGCGTCGCGGCCGCGGGGTAGATCCACCGGAACGCGTGGGGGTAGACGTCCAGCAGCGGGCCGACGGCCAGCGGCAGCACGGCGAAAACCAGCGAGGCCACCAGCAGCACGTTGCCGGTGAGCCGGGCCCGGCTCGCGCGGGGGAAGTTGAGCCGCCAGATGGCGCTGCGCACGGTGATAAGCCCCGACAGCAGGCAGCGGCCCACGACGACCGCCCACACCAGCCCGGTCGATCCGAGGCCGGTTGTGGGCAGGGACGCCACGGCGGCGACCAGCACGCACAGCAGCGCCATGACCCCGGCGACGAAGCGGGCCTTGCGGCGGCCCCGGGCGGCGCGGGTCCAGAAGAGGCTGGTGAGGTTGGCAAACATCGGCGCGGCCATGATGGCGGCGAAGCCGAAGTTGCTGACGTCAAACACGGTCTTGCTGAGCACGCCAACCACGCCGCCTTCGAGCAGCGCGACCGCCGGGCTGAAAGTCGCGGCGGAGCGCAGCTCGCGGGCGTAAGCGTGGCGGACCAGTGGCGTCTGGCGAGCCGGGTTCAGGGCGTTAAGGACGTGGTGCAAAGGATCCATCAACGGACAGGCGGTGGGTGGCGGTGGACGGACGGGGCGGGCCAGCCTAGCCGCCACCAACGTCTGATAAGCGGCCGCCCCGGTGGCACCTCCGCTCGCCCTGGAAGCCTGGTGCCCGTCCGCGGCGACCGGCCCGGAGATGCTGGAGCGCCCCGGACGGTCAACCGATGGATAATCCGGGTCCGGTCGTTCGCCGGGAGACCGCCGCACCGCCGCCTCGCCCCTGCCCCCCCGTGCTGGACGCCCCGACCTTGACCGATCTGACGTCAAATCCGAACCCGACGGCCGACGCCGAGCGTGCCGGGACGTCCGCCCGCCGCGGGGCGGTGGCGATCGGCCGCAACGAGGGCGAGCGGCTGGAGCGCTGCCTGACGGCGCTGACCGGCGGGCCCGGGGCGGGGCTCAGCCCGGTGGTCTTCGTGGACTCGGGCAGCACCGACGGCAGCGCGGACTTCGCGCGCTCGATCGGGGTGGAGGTGGTCGAGCTGGACATGAGCCAGCCCTTCACCGCAGCGCGGGCCCGCAACGCGGGCTACGAACGGCTGGAAGAACGCGGCGGCGTGGACGCGGTGCTGTTTATCGACGGCGACTGCGAGCTGCTGCCCGGCTGGCTGCCCGAGGCCGCCGCGCTGCTGGCCGGTGACGACTCGGTGGCGGCCGTGGGTGGCTGCCGGCAGGAACGCCACCGCGACGCGACGGCCTGGAACCGCCTGGCGGCGATGGAGTGGGACCGGCCCGCGGGCGACGCGGACGCCTTCGCGGGCGACGGGCTGGTGCGGTCTTCCGCCTTCGAAGCGGTGGGGCGGTTCAACCCCACCCTGATTGCCGGCGAAGAGCCCGAGCTGTGCGTGCGGCTGCGCAACGCCGGCCACCGCATCGTGACGCTGGCCACGCCCATGTCGATCCACGACGCGGCGATGACACGCCTGGCCCAGTGGTGGAAGCGGGCCGAGCGTTCGGGCCACGCCTACGCCGAGGGCTACGCCCTCCACGGGCGCGGCCCGCAGAAACACGGAGCCCGGGCGGTGCGCAGCATCGCGGTCTACGGCGTGGGCATCCCGGTGCTGACCCTGGCCCTGGTGGTGCTGTCGCTGGTGTCGGGCTGGTGGTGGCCGGCCGCCGCCGCCGCCGCCGCGTGGCTGATTTACCCGCTGCAGGCCCTGCGGATCGCGCAGGGGCGGAGACGCGGCGGCGACCCCTGGGCCGACGCGCTGCGTTACGGGGGCTTCACGATGCTCGGAAAGTTCGCCCAGCTGATCGGCGTGGGCCGCTACCTGCGCGGGCGGCTGGGCGGCAAGCGGCAGGTCCTGATGGAATACAAATGATGGCGGACACGGATCCCCTGACCGACGGCACCCCGGCCGAGCCCGACGATTCGAACGCCGGCCCCGAGGCGTCGCGGCCGGGCCTCTGGGCCCTCTGGCGTGAGGACCTGCGCAGCCACCGCGGCGAGTGGTCGCGGCCCGGCTTCCTGACGCTCGCGGTCTACCGCTTCGGGGTGTGGCGTATGGGCGTGCGGTCCAGGCTTCTGCGGGCGCCGCTGAGCCTGGTTTACCGTTACCTCTACGTGCGCTGCCGCAACGTCTATGGCATCGAGCTGCCCTACAGCGCGGCCGTGGGGCGCGGCGTGGTCATCGAGCACCAGGGCGGCATCGTGGTGCACGGCAATACCTCGATCGGTGACCGCTGCATTATCCGCCAGGGCTGCACGCTGGGCATCCGGCGGCTGGATAGGCTGGACGACGCGCCGACGCTGGAGGCCGGCGTGGCCCTGGGCGCCGGCTGCGCGGTGCTGGGGGGCGTGACCCTGGGCGCGGGGTGCGCGGTCGGGGCCAACGCGGTGGTGCTCAAAGACGTTCCGGCGGGCGCGGTGGCGGTGGGCATCCCGGCGAGGGTGCTGGGCGACACCTGACGTCCGGGCAGCTCGCCGGGCCGACGCGAAGCCCCGGACCGGGCTCACCGGCTCTCGATGCAACTTCCCGCGGGGCCGGCGCCCTACGCCGCTTTCCGGCGGACCCGCTCGGCCAGACGCTGGCGGGCGCGGGCGCGGCGTTCGCGGCGTTCGAGCTGCAGCACGGGCAGGTCGGTATTGCCGCCGGCCGCGGAACCGGGGCGTGGCTCGGGGCCGCCTGCGGCCTGGGCGAGGTCCGCGGTGCGGCGGAAGGGGCGGTGGGGGTCCGAGAGGGTCAGCAGCGAGAAGGGCAGGGTGGGATCGAACATGACGGGGTTCCGGGCGGGGGGGCAGGGGACGCCGGGCGGGCTCCGCCGGGCGGCGAACAGGCGACGCCCCACTATCGAATACAAAAGCCGCCGCGCTGAAGCGCGGCGGCAAAAAGAAATGTGTGTTTTGCGCGAGCGGAGCGCCGAGCTACTCAAACGCTGTCCAGGGCCCGTCGGGCCGCGCGGCGTCGGCGGCCGGCGGGTCCTGGGTCAACACCACGGCCCCGCGGGGGTTGGCCACGGCACGCAGACCCGGGCCGGTGGGCAGCAGACGCTTCGTGGTGCCGTCGGCGGTCTGGGCCACGGCCAGGCCCGGGCCCGCCGCGGCAAACGCCTCCACACGCGCGGCGTTGGCGGCCCGCAGGGCCGACCAGCCGCGGGTGTGGGCGGTGACCAAGGCGTCAAGGTCGCCGAGCAGCGGGGCGGCCAGGGCGGCGGCCCGGGCCGGGTCCAGCGGGGGCTGGGCTCGGGTCAGCTCGGGCGTCATGGCCTCGATCAAGGCCTGCCACCGCTGCGTGGGACGCAACGACTCGGCCACGGCCCGCAGCCCGGGGGTGGCGTCGTCCAGCCCGCCCGCGGGCCCCCGCAGCGCGCTGACCGCGAAAACGAACCAGTCATGGGCCGGCGTGTCGCCCGCGGCGGTGGTCAGCAGCAGATGGACGAAGGTGAACTCTTCCTCGTACGCCGCGCCGTTTTCCTCGTAACGCAGCCGCACCCGCGGGGCGGTGACCACCGCGGTGGTGGGCGCCGTGGCCGATCCGCCCGCACGTCGGGCGTGCAGCGCCGATGCGTGCTTTTTCTGTGCGTTCAAGAACGTCTCGTGGTGACGCTCCCAGGCGTCGGACAGGCCCGGCGATTCGTCTGCGGAGAGCACGCGAACGCCGGTGACGTCGGGGCGGAACCCCGGCAGCACCGCGTCGGTGACGAATGCGGCGGCGTTGACAAAACGCGGAAAGTGGACCTTCCCGTCGGAGACCGCGCCGTAGGCGGTGCCCGCGTCGACCGCGTCGGTAAACGCCCCGTCGGGCAGCCACGTCACCTGGTGGCCCCCGCCGGGGCTGGTGGCCCGGGCGTTGACGTTGACGAAGGCCGCGTCGACCGCGGGCGTCCAGAGCACCTCGGCGTCGAGCGACCACCCCTGGGGAAGCAACAGGTCGTGCGAACTGAGGCCCGTGACGGCGGGGTCGGGGATGGCCACGGATTGGAGGGTGAGCACGGCGGTGGGGGCCGGCACCGGTTCAGCGGTGCCGGCGGGGGCGGGCGCCGCGGCCCGGGGTGCGGCGACAGCCGGCGCGGCGGATGACGCCACGGCGGCGGGCGTGGGCGAAGCCGCGGCCGGAGCCGACCGCTTCGTCTCCGACGCGGCGGGCTTCGCGGACGACCCGGGCTTCGCGACCGCGGCGGGTTCGGCAGGTTGGGCGGGTTTGGCGATGTGGGGGGCCGCGGCCGCCGCCGAAGGGCTCTTCGGCGACGCGGGGTACAGCACCACGGTGTGGTCGGCCCGGCCTGCGCGGGCGGCGGTCAGGTAGACACCCGGCCGCCGCAGAGCCGCGACCACCGCGGCGCGATCGGGCAGCGGCAGGTCTGCTCCCCCGGCCTCGCGGGCCGCGGTGATGACGTCGCCGGGCGCGAAACCCGCCTGCTCGGCCCGGCTGCCGGGGTCGACCGCGGTCACCTCCCACCCGCCACCAAAGAGCCCGCGGAGGCTGAGGCCCACCGGCGCCGGCGCGGCCGCGGTGGCCGGTGCGGGAGATGCGGGCGTCGCGGTGGAGGCGGCCGCCGCCGCGGGCGCACCGCCGGGGTCCGGGGCGCTGACCTCGGCGTCGGCAGTGGCCCGAGGGCCGGCGTCGGTTCTCGGCGCACGCCGCTGCAGGTCGTAGACCACCTCTTTCGTGCCTCGGGCATCGGGGGTCACCAGCCGCAGCGTGTCGGCGTCGCCGGTGGGCAGCAGCGAAAACGCAAAGCGGTCGTTGCCGACCCCGAACGTGCCTTCGCTGCGGCCGAAGTCTTCCCGCGTGGTGGCGGTGAAGGGGTACTGCTGCCCCAGGTGGTGCAGCCGTCCGCGGAGCTCCCGGCCGCCGGGGCCGGCCGTCTCGATCACCACCTCCAGCCCGTCGCCGACGAAGACCGCGACGGGCTCCGCCCCGGCCGCTGCGGCGGTGTGCAGGGTGGCACAAACGGCGAGCGCGGCGCTGGTGACGGCAGCACCTCGGAAGAAACGCGGGGCGGGCTGTGTCATTGATACGGGTCCTGTACGGCGGATGGGCGAACGGAAATCGTGAGCACGAAGAGCACAGGCGGGTCGCCACGCGTCCCGGGCCCGAGACGCCACCACGGCGGTCCCGTCGTGGCTCCCCGGCGTGGATCCGTGCGGCCCGATGATACCCCGCGCCCCGCGCGCCGGGCGGGGGCCGCCCGATCGAACTCTGCCCGGAGAGGCGGCGGCCGTTTCTATACTCAAACGTCATGAACCACCCCGTCTTACGCCCGGCCCTCAGGGTCCTCTGGCTCCTCGCCCTCACCCTGCTGCTCGCTCAGGTCGCACCGCTGCACGGGCAGGACGACGGGGTGGCGGTGCCGGCCCCCGTCCTCCCGGCCGAACCGACCGAACCGGCGGCCGCGCCCGCCGCCGCCGCGCCCGTGTCGTCCGCCGCCGGTGCCGCCACTGCCCGCCGCGGCGGGTTCAACACGCTGCCCTCGGGCGCGAACGTCGCCATCATCCCCGTGCGAGGCGACATCTACGACTTCGTGCTGCAGAGCCTGCAGCGCCGCGTGCAGCGGGCGCTCGCCCAGGGCGCCACCGCCATCGTGCTGGAGATCGACACCAACGGCGGCCTGGTCACCGCGGCGCTCGACATCGCCAAGTACCTGAAAGACCCCACCGAGGTGCCCGTGCCCACCATCGCCTGGGTGCACCCCAAGGCCTACAGCGCCGGCATCCTGATCGCCTCGGCCTGCGACCAGATCGTGATGGCCCCGTCGTCGGCCGCGGGCGACTGCGCGCCGATCGTGCCCGGCCGCGAGCTGGCCGCCACCGAAAGGGCCAAGGCCTTCAGCCCCATCGCCACCGAGTTCAAGAGCAGCGCCGCCGCCGCGGGCTACACCTACGCCACCTTCCACGCCATGTGCGTGCTGGGTGTCGAGCTGTACCTGGTTGAAGACCCGTCCACGGGCGAGCGGCTGGTCGTCAACCAGGCCGACTACACCGTGATGGTCGAGGGCAACGACGACGCGCTCATGAGCGGCGGCGCGGTCAACAGCGGCAACGCCCCGGGTATCGATGCGGTGGTTCCCAACGAGTCGACCACCGCCGACGTCGGCCGCTGGAAACCCGTGGAGAAGCTGCCCAGCGGCGCGTCCGCCCCGCGGGGCCGCATCCACGACGGCAACACGCTCTTCACCGCCGACGCCGTGCTGGCCGCCGACATCGGCTTGTCCAAGGCCACGCTCGCCGACGACGCCGCGATCCGGAACCACCTCAACGCCGCCCGCGTCTTCCGCGTGAACCAGAGCTGGTCCGAAAACGCCGCGGGCTTCCTGTCCACGCTGTGGGTCCGCGTGGTGCTGGTGCTGCTGCTGGTGCTGGGCATCGGGCTCGAACTCGCCAGCCCCGGGCTGGGCGTGCCGGCGGCCCTCGCCTTCATGGCCGCGGTCGGCCTGTTCGGCGCCCCCATGGTCATCGGCCTGGCCGAGCTGTGGCACGTGATCCTGTTTGTGATCGGCCTGGGCCTGGTCGCGCTCGAACTCGCCACCGCCATGACCGCCGGCGCGCTGCTGGTGCTCGGCGTGCTGCTGATGCTGGTCGCGCTGGTGCTGTCGGTCGTGCCCAGCGGCCCCGGCGGCCTGCCCGCCGGCGGCACCGGCGCCGACCTGCTCGCGTCCGCGGGCTACATGGTCGTGGCGCTGGGGGCCGGCTTCGTCGGACTCGTCGCGCTCACCCACCACCTGGGCCGCGTACCGGGCTTCGACCGCCTGATCCTGGCCGACGCGCAGGCGGCCCGTGGCGGCGCCGGCGCCCCGCCCGACACCCCGCTCGACGGCGACGACCGCCTGGGGCATGGTTTGAAAGTCGGCGACCGCGGCGTGGTGGTCAGCACCCTGCGCCCCGGCGGCACCGCCCGCTTCGGCGAAAGCCCCGACGAGATCGACGTGGTCAGCAGCGGCGGGTTCACCGACGCGGGGACCGAGGTGGTGGTGATTGAGGTCGGGCGGTTCGAGGTCGTCGTCGAGGCGACGTAGGCGGCTCGGCGCCGGACGCGGTTTCCGCAAAGCCGGAAAACGCACCCGCCTGCTCGACCGCCGCGGGCGGAGCCCGCACCGAGCCCGCGTCTCTGCGATCGCCCGCGCGATTTCCGAGCGTAGCAGGCACGCTCCGCGTGCCGCCCGCCACAGATCACGTCACTCAGGCGTATTCCATTTCATTTTCAGACGGATTGAAACGTGTGCCACTGGCGGCTTGTCCGCCAGTGGCACCCCGCAGACGGCATGGGAACCAGATGGGGTCCGAATCGCAACGCCACGACGAGCGACGCCGCCCCAGAGGCGGCGCAGCCGCGGCGGCGAAGAGGTCCGCTTGTGTCCGGCTTTGCGGACGCGAGCGGGGCGATGAGCCGCCTAAGCGAGCGAGCCCATGGGGTCCCATGCGGGCAGCACCACCGGCGACTCGTCCAGCGCCGCCACCAGCGCGTCGGGCACGAGCGAGCGGTGCACCGCGACCTCGAACACGTGCTCGTCGAACCAGTTGTCGTTCATGGTGTAGAAGCCTTTGACGCCGTTCTCGTCGCCCCAGCTGTTCTCGACGCGCCAGCGGCGCGGCACGTCCGTGCCGTCCACCGCGTCGGTGTCCACCCCGGTGAACATCATCGCGTGGGTCATCAGCGTCTGGTGGTACGCCAGCCGCTGGGCCTTGTCGTGCACGCTCTCCACGCCGTACACGCCGGCGTAGTCGAACAGCTCCGCGTCCCAAAGCCCCAGCTCGCGGTGCATCATCTTGCCCACGTCGCAGCCCATCCACACCGGCTCGCCGCGCTCGGCGATGCTGCGGCGGGTGGCGTCCTTGATCGCATCGATGCCCGCGTTCACGTAGCGCACCCCGCCGTCGAAGTCGCCGCCGACCACGTTGCCCAGGTGGGCGACGGTGAAGCACCGCCCCGCGGGCGAGGTGTCGCGGGGGTCGTGCACCAGGCACACGTAGTCGTCAAGGTTCACCGCGACGTACCGCTCGGCGAACTGCTGCGGCGTGGTCGTGCCGTCGGCATGAAAGACCTTCTCGTCGTCGCGCCAGCGCCAGTCGAACGAGGTCGGCGGCGTGCCCAGGTGGATCGCCAGCACGCGGTAGACGCTTTCGACGAGCGCCTGCTTGCGGGCGTCGAGCGCCTCACGCACCGCGCCGGCGGCGGCCAGGTCGCGCAGGCCCGCGGCGCCTTCTCGCAGCAGCGTTTTCAGGTTCGCGTTCATCCGCGGGGTGTTCGACGAGCTCTCGGTCTCGGGCATGGCGGCCATGGGCACCAGCCCGTGCTTCTTCACCACGTTCACGAACATGTTCCACTGGCCGCCGTCGTCCAGCGGGTGGTCCAGCAGGTAGGCCACGGTGCGGTCGCCCAGGTCGCGGTCGGCGGTGGCCAGGACCTGCTCGAAGAAGTAGTTCGCGCGCTCCAGCTTGTCCCAGAAAAACGTGTGGTTCTGGCTGAACTGGAAGTCCTTGAGCTTCATCTTCTGCATCGCGCCCACGCGCAGCAGGTTAAGGCCCGCGAACACCCAGCAGCGGCCGCTCTTCTTCTGGCTGGTGACCGCCCAGTCGTCCAGCCGGTGGCGGAAGGTGTGGTCGGTGGTGGTGACAACGTCGCGGCGCAGCGCCACGTCGTCAATCGCGGTGCGCGTCACCGCGTTCTGCATCCGCACGCGTTCCGGGTCGGCCGTGAAAGCCGCGTTGAGTTCCGCGATGCGGTCGGGGGTGAGCGACCCGGGATCGACCGCCGGCGTAGCGGGCTTGGCGGGGGCGGAGCCGACGGGCGCGGGGGCACCGGGGGCCGGGGCGGCGGGCGGGGTCCTGATCGGGGTCACGTTGGGGGCTCGCGGGGGTGGGGCGGTGGTGAATGCCTCACTGTAAGCCCCACGCCCCCTCGCCGAACGGGTGCCATTGGGCTTCAGCCCAGTGCCGCCGCGGCGCGAACCCTCTCGCCGTCCGATCTGGAACCCCGGCCGCGAACGAACCCACGATCGGCCACGGACTCCACCGCAGCCGGTCAGACCCCGGCCCCGCGTGCCGGCGTTCCGGGGAACGCAGCGCCTCCAAGGCATCGCTTCGCGAATCACGAAGTTCACGAAGCCGGCGGGCGAAAGACCGGCGGCGGGGCGGGGGACGCGACCCGCATCGACAACGGATTCACCGGGGCACGGAGGGCACGAAGGAAGGCCGGCCGGCGCGGCCGCTTCGCTGTGCCGATCCATCCTTCGTGCCTCCGTGCCCGCCGCCCGACCGGCGTCCTGCGGTTGGGAACCCCAAGCGGAATCCGTGGCGGCCGCGTCGCCGGCTTCGTGTTCTTCGTGATCAGCGCAGCGCTTCCGGGGTTGTAGGACGACGCGTTGCGATTGCGTTTGTTGCAAAGCAAAAACCAAGCGGTACCGAGCGGCCAAATCCGCCGCGCACTTCGCGCGGCGTTTGGGCAATCGACCCGTAACATCTAAACCGTACCGATACCAAACAAACAATCACGCGAAAGCCCCGTCATGACCCTCCCCCACCCACCCCGCTTCCCACCCTTCCGCACCGCCATGGCCGCGGTCGTGGCCGGCGCCATCGCCGCCGCCCTCGTGCTGGGCCTCATCAGCCACGAGCAGGCTAACTCGCTCGGCGTGCTCGCCGCGTCGTTCGGGCTGGTCGTGACCCGCGATACGCCCTCAACCCGCAAGCCCGACCCGGAAACCAAATCGCGAGACGCGCCGCCCACCTCGTCGTGATCGCGGGCCTCGCGCTGGCGTTGGTTGCCTGCGACACCAACCCCCGGCAACGCTGGGTGCGGCAGCGTGAAGCGCTAACGCTCACCCAGGACGGCCTGGTCTTCCTCCACCGGCGCGGCGTCCTTCAAGACGCCACCTTCGAGCTCGCACAACCGTGGGTGCTCGCCGCCCGCCACGAAAACTGGAAAGCCTATTTCGCGCTGGAGGCCGACCCTCCCTCCGCCGCGGTTCACCTCGACGAAGCCCGTGACTTGCTCCACAGCGCCCGCCGCCTCGCGATGCCCGCGGCCACCCCGCCCACGCCCACCGGCCCGCTCTTCGAGGTCGCCAACTACACCCCGGGCCAGCCGTTCCGGCTGATCCGCGACGTGCCGAACCTGCAGTTCCTGCGCCGGCCCAACGGCGACAAAGTCCAGGGCTACTACGGAACGAACCTGAAGGCCGGCGACGACCTCGCCCCCACGCTCGCCACACTCAACCTGGTCGCCGGGACCGTCTACTACGGCTTCGCCGTGACCACCGGCAACGGCGGCGAAACCGTCAAGCTCGAACAGAACTTCGAGAAGGTCGCTCAGACCCCACCGGGACCCGTCCCCACGGTCGGCACGTTCCGCACCAGCCAGAACAGCCGCGCACGTTTCACCCCCACCCAGGGCATGGCTGCCAACAAGCCGGTCGTCATCGACCTCATGGGCTTCGGCGTCGCCTTCACCAATACCGCCAACGGAACGACGAACGAGATCCATCACGGCGAATGGTGGGTCGAGAACGGCGAGACGGCACCGCAGTCTCGCAAGCGACACTACTACGGGTTCAACAACCCCGACCACATCCTGTTCCAGGTCACCGACTTCTACGACAAGGGTCAAGACCTGGACCGCACGGCGGTCAACCCGCGCGAGCACTTCACCTGGTGGACCGGCACCCGCAACGATCAGGGCGAGCTGGACCTGCACACCCAGCGGAACATCCTCGCCATGGCCCGCTGGGCCAAGGACTTCCTGGGCGCCCCGCGGGTCATCATCCGCGGGACCAGTGGCGGTGGGGGCGGGGCCATCTTCGCCGCCCTCGCCGACCCGCAGCTGTTCAGCGCCGTCGTCGCGGTCGTGCCCTGGACCATCGCCAACGACGCCAAAGACGTCACCGGCGAGCCCCACATGCTCGATCCGGTCCGCATGGGGCTGTGGGGCATCGAGTCCACGACCCCGATCCGCGGGCTCAGCAACACCACCGTCGCCACGCACCTCAACGGCGTGGATCGAGTCGGGAACGCCGGACCGGACCTGCCGCCGCTGGTGATGTTCTCCTCTAAGAACGACCCGTCGATGACCTGGGCCAACGACACGTTGTTCGTCGCGAAACTCGAAGACACCAACCGCAAGTTCGCGTTCTTCTGGAACAGCGTGGCGAACCACAACGCGAACAATCTGGACCCGGACGCCGCAGCACTCATCAGCGCCTACGACGCGGCCGCCCGCACCGTGGACCCCGCCGCCAGCTTCGCGGCGGTCGTCCCGCCCGCGTCGTTCCCGTCCCGAACCACCCAGCAGTTCGGCGAAGCGAAGGGCATCATCAAAACCTTCGCTTGACCCGTTCCTACCCCGTTCACCAACCTCCGCCGCCCCCTCCCGGGGCGGCGGGGCTTCCGCCCGCCGCGACCGCGGCGGCACTCAACCTCCGCGCGGCCCGTCCGGGCCGCCGAACCCCAAAGGACCCCACCGTGAACGAGAACACCCCACCGCCCCTGGACCTCAAGCCTAACGACCGACTGGCCGTGCGCTTCACCCCCGAGCGACTCACCGCCCAGCCGCTCGACGACGACGGGAACGTGCGCGGCACGACCGTCAAGGCCGCCGACGGCCCCGCCGCGCTGCGCGGCCTGCTGGGCGGCCCGACCACCGGCGATGACCCGGGCGACTACGCCATTGTCGATCTGGACTTCCGCCGGGCGGATTCGGAGGGTGGCGTGGAGACGCCGGTGCCGCCGACCCCGCCGACGCCGCCGGTTCCGCCCACGCCGCCGGTTCCGCCGACCCCGCCTCAGCCTGAAAACGGTTTCTCACGCGAGCCCATCGCGCTCACCAACACCGCAAATGCGGACAGAATCCAGCCAACGCAGACCGAGACGCTGACGAGTACGGCCCTCACGTTTGAGCAACTCGATCCGATCCTGAAACGCGGGAACACCCGGGTCAGGGTTCCCGCCGGATCGGTTTACGACGGCCCGTCACTGACGCTGGCCAGCAACACGATTCTCGAAAGCTACGGCAGCGGACCCCGTCCGCGGTTCCGGTTCCGGCTTTCAAGCTTCGGCAAGTTGCAGGGCTTCGGTGGCCGTGGCTACCAGAAGAACGCAGGCGATCCGTACCCCACGCTGGAGAACATCCTGGTCCGTGGCATTTCGGTCGAAGCGTTCGGCCGCGAGAGCGGGTCGCCCGATGGGGCCGGCTTCGCCTTCGTGCAGATCCTGGGCGGCAACTACATCATCAGCGACTGCGACGTCCGCGGGTTCACCGACGGCTTCGTTATCCAAGACAACACCACCGGCCCCCATCCACGGACCGTGCTGAACTACGTCGCCGGGGTACGCATCGAGCGGACGCTGGTACTCGACTCGCACTACGACCAGCGCGTGTCAACCGTCCGGGCGAACGGCATCTTTGCCGAGGCCGTCGAAGGACTGGAGATCATCGACTGTTGGTTCGACCACAACGGCTGGTCCGACGCCCCCGGTAACGAAGGCACGCCGTTTAACCACAACATCTACCTCAACTACACGTGCCGGCAGGCCACGGTGCAGAACACCGGACTCACCCGGGCTTCGTCGCACGGGGCGCAGCTGCGGTCGGGCGGCAACTTCATCGACAACTTTGTCGATCACTGTCCGATGGGGGTCGCGGTTTATGACCGGCCGAGCCTGTTTAAGGGGAACGTAATCACGCGGTCGAACGACCTTCCGCTCACCTTTACGGGAGACTACCGGCTTGGACTTGGGCTGGAAACCAAGATTTGCGAACACCTCCGCGTGCACGATAACGTCTTCGCTAAGAAAGAAGGCAACGCGACATGGTTCCCCGCATTTCTTAGCAGTTCGAACAATGAAACTGTCACACGACAGGTCAAAGAAGCGTCCACGGGTCAGTTGCGGCCCAGCCGAATCTTCGCCGACAACAACCGCATTTACCGCTGGGCGGGCACCGAGTTTCCCGGCTCGTGGTACGGCTCGTCGCGAAATCAAGACGAGCGTTTCACCAATCCGGACCTCTTCACCGCCGGCACGAACTACGACGCAAACCCGGACAACGTACCGTTCCAGTTCACCGACCCGCTGCGTACCGTCGAACGCTACTGCAACGAAAAACTTGGCGTTCCAGCACAGAACGTTGACGACGCGACCGCCGAGATCCGACGTCGGTTGCTGGCCCGGGACTCGGGTGCGTGGCCGCAAGACGTGCAAGCCCGCACCATCAACGCCTGGATTCGGTCGGGCTTCGATCTCGTCAACTGAGTAGCGGTGTCGCAAGAAACAAGCCCGCCCCTCATCGGGGGCGGGCTTTTTATTGTGACCAAGCACATTCCGATCAGATGTCAGCGACGGCGACGCAGAAGCAAACCAGCCATTCCGATCCCGCCCGCGAGAAACGCCGACGGGGACGGAATCGGCTGCGGACCTTCGGGCGTCTCATCGTTGCGAACGAAGCTGTAGGTCAGCCGCGGCTGGATGGTCAGGCTGCCGGTCACCGAACGGAACAAGTCATCTTCAGGCTCCTGCGACTGCGGCAAAAAGCGGATAGCCAATTCGTCCAAGCCGTAGGTCAGCTGGGACAAGTTGCTGTCGACCCCCACGAACGTAGTGCCGTCGGGGACGGGGAAGTCGAAAGTATCTGAGCCATCGGGCACCAACACCGAATCGCGAAAGATCGTCACCGGCACTGTGGTTAAACCGAACGTTCCTTGGAATCGTTCGCCCTGGATCTCCGGACCAATTTCCCGGAGGATACCGTCACCTAAATCACCCTGAACACCAGCCCGGCCGTTCTGACTCACAGTTGCGCCCAGCGTCTGTACACCCCCAAAGACGGGTAGGCCACTCACCGTAATGATACGGCGATTCTGGGAAAACTCCGGCGTGTCACTGAAAAGATCGACACTGGCTTCCGCATCTGCCTCAAAAGTGATGGATTGCAAAACCGCACCCTCCGGAATGATCCCAGCCGGGCTCGGAACTGTTTGCGTGAAACCTTCAAGCGGCGCCAGCAGACTGTTGCCATCCGCGTCAATAAAAAGATTCCGGGGCCCGTTCGCGAAAAACTCCGCATCGTTCTCTCGATCAAAATCGAACGTGGTCGTCAGCACCGGCCCGTCGACCGTGATGGACTCCACCGACATCGCGGTCGCCCCGGCGGCCAAACCCGCCACCAGACCCAAACCCGTCATTCCTGCTGCACGCATCTTCAACTCCGCTTCCTGTCAACATTCGGAACGTCGAGATAGCCACGCTGGCTGCCCGACCCAATCATTTTAGCCAAGTTGCGGGTTTCCACCAGTCCCGGACTTCGGTAAATCAAACCTAAAGCCCGACTTGGGCCGGGCGATGATCAATCCGCATTCGTGCGCCGGTGGGGCAGGCGCGGAGCGTGTTGATCGAGCAATGTTCTCGCTTTTGCGGTGATCAAGTTGACCCGTATTCGGCAATTGAGCGTTAGGTCGCCTGATGTAAATGGCTTAGAAACCGCCCGGAAAATCCGCGCACAACATTTGGCGTTACCCGTACATCGTGCTAACCTGACCGCCGGTTCCCAGTCGCATCCGGCACGTTTGCATCAACTCACGAAAGAGACCCATGAGAAGGAACAGCCCCGAGGCGAAGCGGTTGCTGGCGCGCCTGTGCGGCGTGGCCGAAGACGTCACGCTGGCGTGCGCGGACTGGCAGAACAAAGACTCTCGCCTGCCGGAAGTCTTCGATGCGGCGACGCAGCTGCTGGAAGAATTGCTGACCGTGGGGCCGTTCAGCGCGATGCTGGTGGCGGAAGCCGCGGCGGGGTACGGCGGCAACGAGAAGGAGCCGACTGCCGGTCCACGCGAGACGCTCCACGCCGCGGCCGAACGCCTGCGGCTGCTGGCCCACCGGGCGGAATCTCTGACCGACGCCCTGGATGCCGGCGGCCCCGCCGCGGTGGCGGCGGTCGCCGAGCTGCGCCGCTGGGCCGAACGCGAGCGGCGGGCGTTGGCCGCGTATCGGCGCGGCGGGGCGGCGTGAAAGCGACGCGGGTTGAGTTTTCCGTAGAGACAACGCCCCGAAGATATCGCTTCGCGAATCACGAAGTTCACGAAGCCGGCGGGCGAAAGACCGGCGGCGGGGCGGGGGACGCGGGGCGGTTTAACAACGGATGCACCGGGGCACGGAGGGCACGGAGGAAGGCAGGCAAGCGCGGCCGCTTCGCTGCACCGATCCATCCTTCGTGCCTCCGTGCCCGCGACCCGACGGGCGTCCCGCGGCCGGAAACCCCTAGCGGAATCCGTGGCGGCCGCGTCGCCGGCTACGTGGTCGTCGTGGTCGTCGTGATCAGCGCAGCACTTCCGGGGTTGTAGGAACCGGATGGGAGGTGCTCTGAAGGCCTCACGATACGGACGCGGCTTATGAATCAGCCGGACGGCGACGTACACGGATCGCCATACAGAGCCTCGGCCCGGCGTGAAGGTGAATCGGCGTCGAGCCGCGGACGGCATACGGAGTATGCCTGCTACCTTCGCAGCCGGCCGCGGCTTGGCGTCGCTTTGTCGGGTGGTTCGGGCCGCGGCGGCACTGCTCTGAAGAGCAGTGGCACCCCGGACTTCAGACCCCAGACCCCGAACCGCTGCCCGTCGGCGGAGCGTGGGGAGCGTTCAACGCCCCGCGGGCAGCGGGGGGCCGGCGACGAGAACCGTCACGGCTTCGGCGGCGGCGTCGGCGGGGGCACGCAAGAGGTCGGGATTCAGCAAGACGTAGACAAGCCCGCCGATCATGGCGAGCGCGCCGATGACCAGCGCGAGCACCAGCACCATCATGAGCATCGTCATGCGGTTGCTCTTCTGGTACATCTCCTGCATCCGCAGGTCGTTCAGCCGGCTCTCTTCATTGAGCCGGTGCATCGATTCGCGGGTGGCGGTGCTTTCTTCCTGCACGCCGCCGAGGGTGTCGTTCAGGTTCGCGACGCCGGCGTTGAGCTGCTTGCGGCTGACGTCTTCCTCGGCCATGCGGGCGTTGATGCCGCTGAGGGTTTCGCCCTGCTTCTCGCTGGCCCCGGCCAGGCTCACGATGGCGTTGGTGAGGTGTGTGGCGGTCTCGTTCTGGCGTTCGAGGTTGTCGCTGATGTGCGAGAGCATCCGCTCCTGGTTCTTCGCGGCCTCGGGGATGGCCTTGAGCGCTTCGGGCACGCCCTGCATCATGTCGAGCATCTTGTCGCCGCGGTCGCTCTGGCGCTCAAGGTGCTCGCGGACGGACTTCATGGTCTCGACCGCCTCCATATAGCCGTCTTGCAGCTGACGCATGGCCAACTCGCGGCCGGCCCGGCTGTTGGGCTTGATGCGGGAGATGCCGACCTCCAGCGGGTCGCGGCCGCGGATCTTGTTGAGCAGCTGCTTGAGCTTGCCAGGCGGGTCAGAGGCGGGGACCTGCCGGGCGGCGGGCGCGCCCGAGACATCGCCGGAGACGGCCTGCGTCGTGGCCGCGGCCGGATCGGGGGCGGCGTCGGTCGGAGAAGCGGATTCGGGAGAATTGGCCACGGGTGCGGGTCCTTCGGTCGGGAGGGGCGGTCGGCAGGGCTGCGGGCGGGCGTACGAAGCCCAGTCTACGGCCGCCGGGGCGGGCCGCTCTGCGAATGATGCCCCACCCCGTGCCGTACGCCAGTCGAACTTCCCGGGCTCCAGCCCGGGCGGCCCATCCCGCTGCCCGAGCACACACACGGCCACCCGACGGTCCGCCCGGTCGTTGGTCGTGCTTGGTTCGCAGCACAGCGGTTCTGGTGCTCGCTCGGCGATCGGCGGATACCCGGCGGGTAAACGCCAAACCCGGCCCCAACCGCCTTGGGGGCGGAGAACGAGCCGCGGCAACACACAAACCGCTGCGCCCGTGGGGCCGGGCTGCGACGCGGTCACGCAGGCCGAAAAAAAACCGCACGCCGGAGCCTGCGGTTCCTCAGCCGGTTCAGCCCACCGGTCTCACTCCGCGGGGTCGGTGACGTCTGCCGCGTCCGCCGCGTCGTGAGCAAACACGTAGTTCGGCCCGTCGCCTTCGAAGTAGAGCGCCACGGCGGTCTGGTCGGTGCCCCGGGCGGGCAGCGGGCGGAAGCCGGCGGTCAACATGGCCCGGTTCACCTCGGGGTTGGCCATGAACTGCCGCCACACAAAGCCGGACCGCTGGTTCTCGATCATCAGCATGGTGATGCCCACGTCGATGCCGATCACGTCGTTGGCCACCCAGTTGGTGTGGGGGTTGAACGCGTCGGCCAGGCCGTAGTGCTGCCAGAGGTCCATGCCGCCCTGGTCGGCCGGGGGGCCGTAGTGGTCCATCATGTGCTTCACCGCGGCGATGCACTCGGCCGGGGCGAAGGGGATCGAGCCCGCCGCGGCACACGGCACGATGGTGCCGTCGATGTGGGGGCTGGGGTCGGGGCCGCCCCAGGCGGTGTAGCCGGTGGCCGAGTCGCTGCTGGTCAGGCCCCAGAGCATCTCGCTGTACTTGGGGAACTGCTCGGTCAGGCCGCTGAACATCGCGCGGTGGGCCTGCGTGGCGAACACCGAGTTGGTCCAGTAGTCGGCGTACTTGTCGCGCTTTGCTTTGAAGTCGATCCAGGCGTGGCTGAACTGGTGGACGAACAGCGGGGGGTAGCTCATGAAGCGCTTGCCCTCGTGCTCGTACACCGGCCCGCGGGTCCAGGCGTCCCACGTCTCGCGGGGCAGGGGGTGGGTGTTGCTGCCCAGCCCCAGGATCTGCAGCACCAGGTGTTCGCTGAAGTGGTCCCAGCGGAAGCTGATGAACTCGCCCTTGCCGTCTTCGGTGGGCGACCAGCCCATGCTCAGCGTGCGGCCGTCGCCCATCATCCAGGGCCAGTTCACGCGGTCGTACAGCTTGGTGGCCAGCTCTTCGACCTCGGTGCCCGCGTAGTACTGACGCGCGGTCAGCACGCCGGCCAGCAGCAGGGCGGTGTCGATCGACGACAACTCGCTGTCCCACGCCCGCTCGCCGGTCTTCATGTGGACGAAGTGGTAGAAAAAGCCCTCGTGGTGCTCGACGCGTTCCAGCAGCGTGCGCAGGGTCAACGCGACCCGCTGCTGCGCGACGTCTTTCTCGATCCAGCCACGCTCGTCGGCGATGCAGATGCCCGTGAGGCCGAAGCCCACCGAGGCGATGCTGCCGATGGCCTCGTCCTGCTGCCACACCCGCTGGCTGCCGTCGGCCGGCGCGCGGTCGGCCACCAGGCCGGTGGTGGGGTCGGCCTGCTCCCAGAAGAAGCGGAAGCATCGCTGCTGCCACTCGTCGAGGAACTGGCGCTCTTCGGGCGAGACCCGGTAGGGGGTGTTGGCCATCGTGTTGGACGTCGGCTCGGCGGCGGCGGGGGAGTTGAGGGGCGCGGCGGGCGTCACCGGCTCGGCCGCGGCAACCGCCCACCCCGAGAGGGTGAACGCGGCGGCGAGCGCGGGCTTGGCCATTCGGTGTAGCAGGGTCATGGGGCAGTACCTTCGGTCTTCGGTCGGTCCGGGCGGGGCCCGAAAGGGCGGTCTGTCTTTCTCCAATGAACCCGCGATCCAGACGCGGCGGCACGGCTCGGCGGAGCGGCGGGCGCCAGACGATTCGCGGGCTCGGCGGTGCATCCCTGCGCCGCACGCAACAAACAGAAACATCGGCCCGACCGTGGACCTGCGTTGAATCATCCTACGCCCGCGCAAGCACCTGCGTTCGGCCACCAGACGCCGCTCCACCCCGCTGGGCCCGATAACAGCAGCCCTCAGAGGCCTCCCGGGACGCCGCGCAGAACCGCCCACATAGCCCAAAAGGCCCGGTTTTCGCCGGCACAACCGGCCCCCGCCGACCAATCCCTACCGCTTCACAGCCCCGCCGAACCGAGCCGCTCAACACCGCCGAAAACGCGGGTTAACCCTACGCGAGACCGCCGGCCTGCGGGCTTCAGCGGCCACCGACCCGAGGCCGGGGCCGGCCGTGCGGCCGGCGCGGCCTAGTTCATGCAAACAGCTGAACTTAATTCTGGCACCGCGGCTCAAACCCGTTAGGTTTGCTCGTGCCGCTTCCCATGCGCCCGACGCCCCCGCCCCGCACCACGCCACCCCCACCGCCTCACGACTCGATGCAGTTCAGCCGGCCCCTGCCTTACCACTACGTCGCCCCCGCGCCCCGCCCCTGGCTGGCGCGGGCGCTGACCCCGTGCGTGCGTTCCCGGCTGCTGAAGCGCGTGCTGAACGTGCATGAGACCCACACCCACGGCCTCGACACGCTGATCGACCTGCAGCGCCGCGGCCACGCCCTGGTGATCACCGCCAATCACCCCGGCCACGCCGACGGGTGGAGCCTCATCTGCTCGTTCATCCCCCGCGGGTTGTCCACCTACACGCTCTCGGAGTACGCGGGGCTGGTGGACAATCGGCGCTCCAACATCCTCGCGATGCGCTGGTTCGGGGCCTACTCGATCAACCCCTACGACTTCGACCCCGCGAGCTTCGACACCTCGCTGTCGATCCTCACCGGCGACGACCCGCGGCGCAGCATCCTCTTCTTCCCCGAGGGCGGGGTGTGCATGCGCAACGACACGCCCGACCCGTTCCGCCCGGGCGCCTTCCTGCTGGCCGCGCGCGCGGCGCGGCAGCTCCAGCGTCGGGGAAGCGAGCGCCGCGTGTTTGTCGCGCCGATCGGGCTGAAGTTCTCCTTCTTGCGCGACGCGCGGCCCGCCATCACCGCCGTCGTCGACGCGATGCAAGACGAGCTGGGCCTGGCCCGCGACCCCCTGGGCGGCGACCCGCCCGCCGTGCTGCGTCGGCTGGGCCTGGCCCTGGCCAACCATCACCTGGCCCAGACCGACGCCGGCGGCCAGATCGCACACCTCGACGACGTGCCCGCCACCGCGCAGCGGTTGCTGGCCCGGGCCGAGGCGGCGATGGGGCTGGATCCGGCCGAACACGCCACACCCGCCGACCGTGCCACCGCCGACCGCCGGGCCTTCTACCGCCACATCAACACCGGCGCGCCGTGGCCCGACCAGCCGTGCGTCGAGCAGCTGCTCAACCTCGCCGAGCGCCTGCTGAGCTACCAGCCCGGCTACGCCGCCGAGCACCCGACCGTCGACCGCATCGGCGACGTGGTCACCCAGCTCTACGACGACCTGCACAACCGCCCCCTGCACCTGGGCGTGCCGCGGGCCTGCGAGCTGCGCTGCGCCACGCCGGTGGACGCCGCCAACCACGCCCTGCAGCCCGGCTCCAAGAAGAAGGCCATCGCCGCCCTGGCTCAAGAAGCGCACCGGCTCACCGCCGAGCAGATCGACGCGGCCAACCGCGACAACGACCGCCCCGGGGCACAGCTTTGGAACGACGCCGCGCCGCGATGACCCGCGCCCGTCAACCCCCCACAACCCCACACAGCACCCCGCCAGCGCGCCCCACCGGCCCCACAAAAAAGCCCGCCCCAAAACGGGGCGGGCGGTCGTTGTTCTGCTCTCGGCGGCCGGGGCCGGGGCGGGATCAGCCCGCGTCGGCGGCCATCTTCGCGGCCTTGGCCTTGGCGTCGTCCAGCGTGCCGACGTACATGAAAGCACTCTCGGGCAGGTCGTCGCCCTCGCCCGCGCAGATGCGTTTGAAGCTGTCGATGGTTTCCTTCAGGCTCGTGTAGATGCCCGGGAAGCCGGTGAAGATCTCGGCCACGAAGAACGGCTGCGACAGGAAACGCTCGATCTTACGCGCGCGGCCCACGATCAGCTTGTCTTCTTCGCTCAGCTCGTCCACGCCGAGGATGGCGATGATGTCCTGCAGGCTCTTGTAGCGCTGCAGGATGGTCTGCACCTGCCGCGACACCGCGTAGTGCTCCTCGCCCAGGATCGCGGGGTCGAGGATCGTCGAGGTCGAAGCCAGCGGGTCCACCGCGGGGAAGATGCCCTTCTCGGCGATGCCGCGGGCGAGCACCACGAACGCGTCGAGGTGGCTGAACGCCGTGGCGGGCGCGGGGTCGGTCAGGTCGTCCGCCGGCACGTAGATGGCCTGCACCGACGTGATCGCGCCCTTGTCGGTGGACGTGATGCGTTCCTGCAGCTGACCCATCTCGGTCGACAGCGTGGGCTGGTAGCCCACCGCCGACGGCATGCGGCCCAGCAGGGCGGACACTTCCGAGCCGGCCTGGGTGAAGCGGAAGACGTTGTCGATGAAGACCAGCGTCTCCTTGCCCGACTCGTCGCGGAAGTCCTCGGCCATGGTCAGGCCCGACAGCGCGACGCGGAGGCGGGCGCCGGGCGGCTCGTTCATCTGGCCGAACACCATGGCGACCTTCGACAGCACGCTCTGGCTGTTGCCTTCCGAGTCGGTAAACTTGGACTCGTCCATCTCGCCCCACAGGTCGTTGCCCTCGCGGGTGCGCTCGCCCACGCCGCAGAACACGGAGTAGCCGCCGAACTCGCGGGCCACGCGGGCGATCATCTCCTGGATGATCACCGTCTTGCCCACGCCGGCCCCGCCGAACAGGCCGATCTTGCCGCCGCGGACGAAGGGGCACAGCAGGTCCACGACCTTGATACCCGTTTCCAGGATCTCGGTCTTGGGGTTGAGCGCGGTGAACGGCGGCGGGTCGCGGTGGATCGGGGCGGTGCGGCCGCCGGTATCGACCGGGCCGCGCTTGTCGATGGGTTCGCCCAGCAGGTTGAACACGCGGCCCAGCACGCCCTCACCCACGGGCACGCTGACGGGTGCGCCCTGGTTCACGCACTCCATGCCCCGCATCAGGCCGTCGGTCGAGCCCAGGGCCACCGCACGCACCTGGCCGCCGCCCAGGTGCTGCTGCACCTCGCCGACCAGGTTGATGTCCAGCCCGTTGTGGCTGCCGGTGACCTTCACCGCGTTGTAGATCGCCGGCAGGTCCGACTCGGGGAACTGGGCGTCGAAGGTCGATCCGATGACCTGGGAGATGGTGCCGGTAGATGCCATGGTGTGGTTTTTCAGGGGTTTAAAAATAATCGGCCCGGGTGCGGGCCGCCGCATCGACACGACACGGAGCCGCACTATAAAGACCCGCGGCCGGGCGGCAACCCCGATATATCGCAGTGCGATACATTGCTTCGATGCCCGACGGACTCGACGACGCCAGCCGCCGCGCCATGTTCCGCGGGAGTCTGGAACTGATGGTGCTGTCGGTACTCGCCGGCGGTCCGCAGCATGGCTACGGCATCGGCCGGCAGCTGCAGCAGGCCACCGGCCAGACCGCGGGGCCCGGGGTGCTGTACCCGCTGCTGCACCGGATGGCCGCCGACGGGCTGATCGACGACGACCCGCAGACGGTCCGGGGGCGCGAGCGGCGGACCTGGACGCTGACCGACCCGGGACGCCGGGCGCTGCGGGCCCGCGCGGCCGAGTGGCAGGCGCAGGTCGCGCGGATGCAGGGCCTCGTGCTGCCGTCGCTGCGGCAGGTGACACGGCACCGGCCGGGCTGAGCCGGGCATTCTCTAGACTCTGCCCCATGCCCGATCCGATCGACGTTTACCTGCTGTGGGGACAGTCCAACACCACCGGCCACGGCGTCGCGGCCGAGGTACCCGCGGCGCTGGCGGCCCCGCACCCGTCGGTGCGGATTTTTCACGCGCCGCTGGACGACGCCGACGGCGAGCGCAGCCTGCGGCCCGCGTCGCGCACCTGGGCCCCGCTGGCCCCCGGGTTCGGTCGCCAGGCCGGCGGCTTCGGCCCCGAGCTGTCGCTGGGCCCGGCCCTCGCCGCCGCGTCCACCGCGTCGGACGTGCCCGTGGCCCTGATCAAGTGCGAAGAACCGGGCACCGGGTTGTTCGACCGCTGGCGGCCCGACGATCACGGCGACGCGCACACCCTGACGAACCGGGCGCTCGAAGACGCAGCCCAGGCCATCGAGCAGCTGCTGGAAGAGGGCCACAACCCGCGCGTCGCCGGGCTGGTGTGGTACCAGGGCGAGAGCGACGCGACGGACGCGAACCACGAGCCCGAGCGCTACGGCCCGCTGCTGCGCACGCTGACCGAACGCATCCGCGAAGAGCTCAACGACGGCCGCGGCTTCCGCAAGGTCTACGTCCGCGTGAACCCCGCCGACCCGGGCGCGAAGCACCTGGGCTTCATCCGCCAGCAGATCGAGGCCGCCGCGGACGCGGACCCGAAGGCGGCGTGGATCGACGCGGACGACCTGACGCTGATTGATGAGTGGCACGTGGACGGGGCGGGGTTGATCGCGGTGGGCGAGCGCGCCGCGGCGGCGCTGGTCGGTTTGAACAAGCCCGCCGGCGCCGCACGGGAGGGCGAACCTTCCGGTGAGCCAGCGTCGCAAGGGACGCCGGCTCACCAGAAGGTTCGCCCTCCCGAAGAACCCCGGCCCGCGACCCCGAACGAGAGCGTCAGCGCTGCCCGCGGCCCGTCGGCGCAGCCGACTGCGTCCGGGACGGTCCCGTCGCCGGCCGCCGGGGACAGGGGGGACATCAAGCCCGCCCCCAGACGCCCCCGCGGCCCCCGCGTCATCGCGCTGATGAACCAGAAAGGCGGCGTAGGCAAGACCACCACCACCGTGAACGTGGGCGCCGCGCTCGCCAACCTCGGCTGCGGCGTGCTGGCCGTCGACCTGGACCCGCAGGCCCACCTCACCCTGTCGCTGGGCCTCGAGCCCTCGGAGCTGGACAAGAGCCTGTACGACCTTTTCACCGACCCCGAGACCACCGCGATGGAGGTCGTACGCCAGGTCCCGCCCGACTCACGCAACCTCGCGGTGCTGCCGGCCGAGACCAACCTTGCGGGCATCGAGAGCGAGCTGAGCGAGATGGTCGCCACCGGCCTGGCTCAGACGCTGCTCCGCAACAAGACCGCGGACCTGTGTCAGCAGTTCGACTACGTGCTGCTGGACTGCCCGCCGAGCCTGGGGCTGCTGACCATCAACGCGCTGACGATGGCCAACGAGATCATCGTGCCGATGCAGGCGCACTTTCTCGCGCTGCAGGGGATGACCAAGCTGTTCGAGACCATCGGCATGGTCCGCGGCGGCATCAACCCGAAGCTGACCGTGTCGGGCGTGGTGCTGTGCATGCACGAAGCCAACACCATCCTGGCCAACGACGTGATCGGCGAGGTGGAGGGCTTTTTCGCCGCCGCCCGCGGCACCGACCAGCCCTGGGCCGACGCGCAGGTCTTCCAGCCGCCGGTGCGACGCAATATTAAACTGGCCGAGGCGCCCAGCTTTGGCCAATCGGTGATCGCGTATGCGCCTGAATCCAATGGGGCCAAGGACTATCTCGCGGTGGCGAAGGCCATCGCGGGGCGGGGCTGAGCCGTGGCCGCGGTGTCCGACGGGCGCGACGCACGCCGATCGCATCCGATCGGCAGCCGATAATCAGGCGGGCCTCGGCGAGCCACGGCGGATACGCACACCCGGTGGAGGCCGAGCCCGCGATGTCGTCGGAAGATCACCGGTTTCGCGCTCATGTCACGGCCGCAGCCGCCCGATCAGACCGGCAACGACCGCCCGCCGGTGCCGGGGTCCCCGACGGACCCGACAGCCCTTCCGCCGTGGTTTTTCGGTCGTGTCCTGGAGAGGAAGAAAAACCAATGAGCCGTATCAACACCAACGTGAACTCGCTGCTTGGCCAGCGCGTGCTGGGCCAGCAGAACCGCGCCCTGAACACCTCGCTCGAACGCCTGTCGACCGGCCTGCGGATCAACCGCGGGGCCGACGACCCCGCGGGCCTGATCGCCAGCGAGAACCTGCGCAGCCAGCAGGCATCGATCGAAGCCGCCATCGGCAACGCCGAGCGCGCCGAGCAGGTCGTCAACGTCGCCGAGGGCGGCCTGCAGGAAATCAACAACCTGCTGCTCGAAGTGCAGAGCCTCGTCGGTCAGTCGGCCAACTCCGCAGGGCTCAGCGTCCAGGAGAAAGAAGCCAACCAGCTCCAGATCGACTCGATCCTGCAGACCATCGACCGCATCTCCGAGACCACCAGCTTCCAGGGCACCAAGCTGCTCAACGGCAACTACGAGTTCAACGTCGAGGCCCAGGCCGACACCGTCAGCGACATCACCGTCAACGCCGCCAAGATCTCCAAGGGCGGCGAACGCGATTTGAGCGTCGTGGTCACCCAGTCGGCCCAGAACGCCGGCCTGTTTCTCTCGACGGGAGGCACCACCATCGGCGCCACCGACGCGGGCGAGACCTTCACCTTGAGCGTGGCGGGCACCAACGGCAGCCGCGAGTTCAGCTTCGCCTCGGGCACGTCGTTCACCGACATTGCCTCGACCATCAACACCTTCACCGACATCACCGGCGTCACCGCGTCGGCCTCGGGCAACGGCGTGGGGATCTACTCCAAAGATCTCGGCGAGTCGAACTTCGTCTCGGTCGACATCAAGAACGACGCCGGCGTGACCGGCTCGGTCAACCTGCTGAGCAGCGGGAACACGGCCAACGCCGTCGCCGAGGGCGCCACCGCCTTCTCGGCCGCCCGCAACCCCATCCGCGACGACGGGCAAGACGTGCAGGCAACCATCAACGGCGTCAAGGCCTCGACCCGCGGGGCCACCGCCTCGATCGCCAGCGACTTCCTGGACGTCTCGATCGACCTGACCACCGCCGGCGCCCAGGCCCTCGGCTCGATCAGCGCCGGCAAGATCACCGGCGGCGGGGCCAGCTTCAACCTCGGGCCCAACGTGGACATCGGCAACCAGGTGTCACTGGGCATCAGCTCGGTCGCCAGCCGCAACCTGGGCAACAACACCAGCGGCTTCCTCAGCGATCTGGCCTCGGGCGCCGGCAAGAACGTCATCGACGGCGACCTGACCGAAGCCCAGAGGGTCGTGAACGACGCGATCGGCCAGATCAGCAAGCAGCGTGGCCGCCTGGGTGCGTTCACCAAAAACACCGTCGGCTCGACCATCCGGTCGCTTGGCGTGGCCCTGGAGAACACCTCGGCCGCCGAGTCGGCGATCCGCGACACGGACTTCGCCAGAGAAACCGCCGAGCTCACCCGCTCGCAGATCCTGGTGCAGGCCGCGACCAACTCGCTGGCCATCGCCAACAGCAACCCGCAGAACGCCTTGAGCCTCCTGCGGTAAGCGGGACGTCCGGCAATCTCATCTACACGTCAGGCCCCGCCGGAAGACCGGCGGGGCCTGTCGCGTAGATGAGGGTGACGACCCACCCGCTCGGGGGTGGGTCGGCGGCGGTCGGCGGAAACGCCCGGGTTGCGGGGGGAGCGGCGGGCGGCCCCGCCGCTCCCCCCGCAACCCGGGCGTCACAGCACAACCGAAGCGCCAAAAGGCTGCTTCGAAAGTAGCAGGCACACTCCGTGTGCCGTCTGCGGCTTCACCCTCGGCGAACACCATCACAAAGGTGCGCTCGCGGTCGTGGCCCCGAAGATCCGGAATGAAGACATCCACCTTCGCCATGGTGGCCAGGTGGATCCTATTGAACGCCCCGCGGCGGAGGATGGCGTCGTCCGGAGGATTCCGTGCACCGAACTGGCCACAGAGCCTTCAACGAGCACCTTGACGTCGAGGGCCGCAAATGCTTCGATCGCGATGCGGGCGGCCTCAATGGGCTCGATGGGATCGGGCTCCGGGCTCAAATCGTAACCCCGAGCCGGTGGGCGACCCCTTGGGCGAGGTCTTTGCCGTGGTGAATCCGAACAAAGTCAACGTCGAGCCGCGATCGGTCCCAGTCGGGTTGGGCCGTCGCAGGCGCACGCCTGGCGTGAGCGGACACGGTCCGGGTCAGGGAGCTGACCACGGCGAGCTTCCGCCCCGGCGGGGCGTCGCGCATCATCTCACACCACACGCGCATCGTCTCGGGGTCGGTGTCTTCGTACTTGCCCGCAGTTTATGGCCGGCCGGTCGCGATCCACTAAACTCGCCGATTCCCCCACCCGTTTGCCCCCGAACCCCACCCCGCGAAACAGAGCATCACCATGTCCCTCAACCTCGCCTCCATCCCCGGTGACGGCATCGGCCCCGAAGTGGTCGACCAGTCCTTCCTCGTGCTTGACGCGGCCGCCGGCAAGACCGGCCTCAAGTTCGAGAAGACCCACTTTCCGTTCTCGGCGGCGCACTACATCGACACGGGCAAGGTGCTCGACGACGACGACATCGCCGCCCTGCGCAAGTTCGACGCCATCATGCTCGGCGCCGTGGGGGGCCAGCCCAACGACCCGCGGCTCGCGGGCGGGGTCATCGAGAAGGGCATTCTGCTGAAGCTGCGCTTCGACCTGGACCAGTACATCAACCTGCGGCCGGTGAAGCTGTACCCGGGCATCGACACGCCGCTCAAGCACAAGACGTCCAAAGAGATCGACTTCGTCTGCGTGCGCGAGAACACCGAAGACCTTTACTGCGGCCTGGGCGGCATCATGCGTAAGGGCACGCCCCACGAGGTGGCGAACCAGACCATGGTCGCCACCCGCCACGGGGTCGAGCGCTGCGTGCGCTACGCCTTCGAGACCGCCCGGGCCCGCAAGGCCGCGGGCCACCGCGGGCACCTGACGCTGGTGCACAAGACCAACGTGCTGAACTTCGCGGGCGAGACCTGGCTGCGCTGCTTTGACGAGGTGAAGGCCGAGTACGCGGACATCGAGACGGGGTACCACCACGTCGACGCCTGCTGCATGTTCATGGTCGCCAAGCCCGAGGTCTACGACGTGGTCGTGGTGCCCAACATGTTTGGCGACATCATCACCGATCTTGGCGCGGCCATCGCCGGGGGCATGGGCATCGCCAGTTCGGGCAACCTGAACCCCGACGGCACCGCGCCCTCGATGTTCGAACCGGTCCACGGCAGTGCTCCCGACATCGCCGGCCAGAACAAGGCCAACCCCATTGCCGCGATCGACTCGATGGGTCTTCTGTGCCGCGAGGTGGGGCGGATCAAGGGCGACAAGGCGGCGGTGAAGGCCGGGGAACTGATCGGCGCCGCGGTGCAGAAGGTCACGCCCGAGTTCGCAGGCAAGAGCCTGGACCGCTCGGGCTTCGGCTGTGACGCCATCGGGCAGATGGTGGTCGCGGCGCTTTGATCACCGGCACCAAGTGCCTCGCACAGGGTGGGTCAAGGCTTTGCGGACCCACCGTTGACCGACTCCGCGGGGCCCCTGGCGTCGGGTCGCCAGCAACACCACCCCGCGGCACGGTGGGTCCGGCGGCCCTTGACCCACCCTACGAATACCGACAAAGCTGCTCACTGCGGCGCGCCCTTTTCGAAGCCGGCGCGTGCCAGCTGCTTCGCCACCGCCTGCGTCACCGCGTCGCCCAGGGTGGCGGCGCCCGAGTCCTCGGCGAGCCGCTGACGCTCCGCGGCGACGTACGCGTCGCGTTGGTCGCTGAGCGCCTGAATCTCGGTCCGCAGCGCCGCCCGCTCCCGGGCTTTCTCTTCGACAAACGCGGCCCGCTCGTCGGCGGTCATCTGGGCCATGCCCTCGGGCAGGTCGGCGTCGGACACCCGGCTCAGCACCTCGGCGTCCGCGGCGACGCTGTCCACCAGGTCGCGTCCCACGTTCCCGTAGCCCGCCGACGACTTGGCCGCGGCGCGCTCGACAAGCGTCGACGAGCCCAGCCCCGCGGCGTTGCGGTCCTGCGCTTCCTGGTTCGCTCCGTAGCCCCCGCCGCCTTTGCCGTACCACAGGTAGGTCGCGTTCAGCTCGGTGTTAAGTTCGATGATGAGCTTGTCGTGCGGCGAGGGGATGTCGACGACCACCCGGTCCTGATCGATGTTGAGCGACTCACCCTCGGCCAGCCGGGCCCCCAGGTTCCACTCGCCCGACACCCCGGTGTCGTACGCGCCGCAGTGCACGGTGTTGACCACCACGCCGTGCTCGATGGCCCGCTTGCAGGCCGACCGGTAGTCCACGCCGCCCTGGTTGAACGGCTCGTTGCCGGCGATAAAGATCGTCTTGTAGCCGCCCGGCTCGTCGGACCAGTCCAGGCGGGTGACCGCCTCGTCGATCACCTGCCCGCAGTACTCGTCGCCGCCGCGGGTGGTCAGCGCGAACAGCGCCTCGGACATCACATCCAGGTCGTCGGTCAGGGGCACGACCTGCCGCAGGTAGCCCTCGGTGGCCGGAAGGCCGGAGTTGCCGTATTCAAAGAGCGCCACCCGCAGCAGGGGCGTCTGCCCCGCCTTCTTCGCGTCCGCAAACTGGCCGACGATTGTCCACAGCTGCCGGCGGGCCTGATCGATCAGCCCGTCCATCGAGTTGCTGGTGTCCAGCAGGATCGCCAGGTCCACCGAAGGCCGCGCGCCGGCGAAGGGGGACGCGGTCGGGGCAGGGGAGGAAGCGGGAGATGACGCGGCGGGCCCGCGTTCGACCGTGATCGTCACCTTGTCACCCGCCGACGCGGGCAGGGACGCAAGGAGACAGGCGGTAAGCAGCGGACGGGCAAACACGGTGCGGGGCGACAGGGGCATGGCGGTCTCCAGGGGGAAGCGGGGGGGCGAACCACTCGATAGGACGCCTTGGGACGTCCTGAGGTTCCCACGGGCCGCCGTTTCTTTTGTCACCGCAATGCAGCAGCTGCGGGGATCCGCCGGTCGCCGTGGGGCAGAAGTCGGACCCGCGACCTTGAACACACCGCGAACCTGAAGCGGGTAAGGCTCACCGCCCGCTTGCGTCCGTCATTCGGCATTCGGCATCGGGTCTTCTTCAGTTCCCCCGCCCTGGCCCTGCACCGTCACCACCAGCCGCCGCGTGTGCGGCGCCTCCCGGTGCTCCCACAAATAGATGCCCTGCCAGGTGCCCAGGGCCAGCCGGCCGCCGGTCACCGGCACGGTCTCGCTCGTGCGGGTCAACGACATGCGGATGTGGCTGGGGCTGTCGTCGGGGCCCTCGGCGGTGTGCAGGTAGTACGGCTCGTCTTCGGGCACCAGCCGGTCCATGAAGGCTTCGAGGTCGCGCCGGGCCGAGGGGTCGGCGTTCTCCATGATCACCAGCGAGCAGCTGGTGTGCTGCAGAAACACGTGGGCCAGCCCGGTGTCTACCCCCGAGGCCGACACGACCCGGTCCACGGCGCGCGTGATCTCAAACGTACCCTTGCCCCGCGTGTTCACCGTCAGCTCGGCTTGGTGCGTGGTCACGCCACGGATCCAGACGGCGCTCGGGACTTCTGCGTCACCGCGCCGGCGTCGGGTTCGACGCGCACCCGGCCGTCGGGCTGGCCCGAGCGCACGCGCACGAACGAATACCGCGGCAGCTCGGGCCCTGCCGAGACGGCGCTGAGCAGCACCGAGCGGCCCCCCGCGTGCACCCGCACCCGGCCCACCCCTGCGCCGCGACCCGGAACCGCTTGGTAGACCTGGGCCCGCCGGCCCACCGCGTGGCGCAGGTCGAACCCAGGCCGCCGCGACTCGCTAAACAGCAGCTCCGCCACCAGCAACGCAACGAGCGCGGCGAGCAGGCCGGCCGACGCCGCGGCGTAGACCGTGACCTCACGCGGCAAATCAACCACGACCGAGAGAATCAGCGCGGTGAGGCCCGCCGCGAGGCCCAACGCCGACAGCGTCCAGAGCCAGACCGAGACCGGGCGGCGGCGGGCCCACCACGCCGCCACGGCCAGCACGAGGCCCACCACCACGCTACCGATGGCGGGCCAGGCGACATGGGGGTCGAAGACCGGTGACGTCGCCAGTATTGACACAACCGGTATTGACACAAGAAGGGGCAGTTCGGGCACACCGCGAGTTTAGCAGTCTGTTGAAATACCCCGCGTCAGCTGGGGGCGAACGACAACCCGCGTGGTCGTGCTAAGCCGAATTGCCGCCCGGTCCGTAGCGGCGGCCCGCCCACAGGTTGCCGCCGCGGTGGTAGCGCCAGGCGCTGGCGGCGATGATCGCGGTGTAGGCCGCGCCGCCGGGGACCATGGTCCAGGCGTAGCGGGCGGGCAGGTGCATCAGCTTGCGGCTGGTATTCAGAGCCCGCGCCTGCCACCCCACGGCGGCCAGCGCCGCGACGAGCGTGACCGCGGGCATCCAGCCCGGGGCGGCAATCAGCCAGGCGACGGCCAGCCACGCGTACACCGGCGGCAGGATGTTCAGCAGCCACACCGCGGCGATCACGCCCGCGGCGTTCCACCAGCGGTGGTTCAGGCCGGCGTAGGCGTTCTTGGTCAGGCCCTCCCACATGTCGGACCATCCGTCGTACATGCGGCACTCCTGCAGGTCGCCGGCGATGGCCACGCGGTGCCGCGCGCCCGCGGCCTTCAGCGCCATGCCCAGCTTCAGGTCCTCGACCATCTCGCCCTTCACGGCTTCGTGGCCGCCGATCGCGTCGTAGTGGCTGCGTCGCACCAGGATGAACGCGCCGCCGGTCAACGCCCAGGGCGTGTCGGGGTCCATCGCCTTCTCGAAGGGCAGCATGCAGCCCAGGGCCAGCACCAGCTGCAGCTGCACCACCGCCTCGGCCGCGGAGCCGAAGCGCAGGGTGGGGGTGACGCCCAGCAGGTCCGCGTCGTGCTCCAGCGCGTAGGCCACGGCCGAGCGCAGCAGCCGCGGATCCCACAGGATGTCGGCGTCGGTGAAGCAGAGCCACTCGGGTGCGTCCGCGTCGATGTCTGCCCCGGACTCCGCGGACCCGGACAGCGCGGCCACCCCGCGGCTGACCGCCCAGCACTTGCCCATCCACCCCGCCGGCGGGTCGTCTTCATGGCGGACGACGGCGAGGTGCGCAAAACGCTCGCGCATCGCGGCCGTGATCGCGGGGGTGGCGTCGGTGCTTGCGTCGTCCACAAACACCACGCGGTAGCAGCCCGCGGCGTAGTCCTGCCCGCACAGCCGCGGCAGCACGTCGGGCAGGTGGGCGGCCTCGTTGCGGCCCGGGGCCACGATGGCGACCGTGGGCCACGCTCTTCCGCGGTCCACACCGGGCGGATTGCTCGGCGCGTCGGGGTCCAGCCGGTAGTCCAACGAACGACCCCGCCCCCCGGCGTGGTTGACGCAGGCCCACACCGCCGCCGAAAGCAGCGAAAGCACTAGGATCACGGTTCCAAAAACACTCATCACGCCCCACGCTACAGCGCGCCGCCGCGGAAGCACCCGATCCGGGCGCGGCGGCCCCCGGCCCAATCCCCCCGGGCCGGGGCGCCGCGCCCGTGGGCGCTGCTCTCCCCCCACCCCCACCAACCCCGCCCGCTCTTCCAACTGCCGGGCCACGCCAAGGGGGCCCCCTGATCGATCGGCTCCGCCCTGCGCTCGGCAAAGAACGGAGGGCGGCTTTCTCTACTCCGCACCTGCGGCGGACGGGGTTTCAACCAGGGGTTCAGGGACGCACCAGGATCCACCGCGCGGGGCGGGTTTCACCGATGCCAAACCGACGGGGCGCCACCGAAGCGGCCTTCCATCAGGCCCCGAGCAACCGAGACCACCAAAACGGGCCCAGCCAAGCCGGGGTGCGCGATAACGCGCGGTGACATGAGCCAACGACCGCACGGGGAAAAAGACAGAGGGGGGAAGAATCAAAGAGGCCGAAACGACGGGCTTTGATTCGGAGGTCAAACGCGTCGCGGACGAAGAAAACAGCCCAAAACGCTTCGTTCTAGAGTAGCGGTCATGGCCCGATCGTCAAGAACTTTCTCGGTGGGCGCCGGGGCGCGGGGTTGGCACCGGGCCCGGGGCGGGGCGGCGGCCGTTCTGCTCGTGTCGGCGGCGATGGGGTTTGCCGCCGACGCCGAGAGCACCCCCGCGGTTGCCGACGACCCCCCCGAACCCCAACTCGCGGCCGCGTCCAGCCTGGCGGGCGTGTTGCAGCCCTGGGCGGCGACGGGCGGGGTGCGGTTGCACCTGGCCGCCACCGGCGTGCTCGTCGGGCAGCTGGTCGCCGGGGCACCGGGCGATGCGGTGGTGCTGGCCGACCGGGCGTGGCTGAAACCGCTGCTCGACGCGGGCTGGTGCGCGCCCGGCGACGCGGTCGTGGTGGCCGGCAACACGCTGGTGCTGGCGGGCCGCGGGCCGGCGCCCGCGAACGGAGACGGCACCGACCCCGGCCTGCGAAACCATCTGGCGGCGCTGGGACCGACCCCGCGCCTGGCCATCGGCGACCCGGACCTGGTGCCCGCGGGACGCTACGCGCAGCAGGCGCTCGATCGGCTGGGCCTGTGGGAAGAGTGGTCCCCGCGGCTGCTCCGCGCCGCCGACGCGGCCACCGCCGTGGCATGGGTCCGGGCGGGCGCCGCGGACGCGGCCTTGGTCTACGCCACCGACGCGGCTCCGGGCCGCGGGCTCACGGTCTGGCACCGCGTGGCCCCCGGCACCCACGACCCCGTGACCTACCTCGCGGTGCCCGCGCGTGGCAACGCCCGGGGCGCCGAACTTGTCGCCGTGCTGCGGGACGACGACACCGCCGCGGCCTTCGCGGCCGCGGGATTCGCGCCGGCCCCGGCGGTCCGCGACGACGACGCGTCGTTCGCCCCGACCCACGCCGCGATGGAGAACCCCGCCGGCGTCGGCCGCGCCGTCGTGCTCTCGCTGGCCTGCGCCGCGGCCGCCACCGCGCTCTGCTTCCTGCCGGCGGTGGGGCTGGCCGCAACGCTCACCCGCCGCGACCGGGCTCACCCGGGCCGCCCGCGGTCGGCGCCGCGCCGCGTCCTGCGCGCCGCCGTCGAAGCCGCCGTGCTGCTGCCGGTGGTCGTGCCCCCCGTGGTGTGCGGCTGGGCGGTGCTGCGGCTGCTGGGCCCGCAGACCCTGGGGTCGTGGAGCCCGGTCTTCACTTGGCGCGGCGCCGCCCTCGCGCAGGCCCTGGTGGCGTTGCCGTTCTGGGTCATCGCGCTGCGGGCCGGGCTGCAGCAGATCGACCCCGCCGTGCTGGACGCCGCCCGCTGCGACGGCGCCACCCGCCGCGGCGTGCTGTGGCACGTCGCGCTGCCCCTGGCCGCGCCGGCGCTGGTGGCCGGCGGGCTGCTGGCCTTCGCCCGCGCGCTGGGCGAGTTCGGGGCCACCATGGTGGTCGCGGGCAACATCGCCGGGCAGACCCGCACCGTGCCGCTGGCGCTCTACACGTCGCTGCAGACCCCCGGCGCCGGCGGTCAGACCGCCGCGCTCGTCGCGCTCGCCGTCGCGTTGGGGTGCGCGGCGGCGGGGGCGGCGGCCCTGCTGCGCGGGCGACCGTGAGCTCGGGATGAAGCCGGGGCCGGCGCGACAGGGGACCGCGGCTCACCCGCAGATTCGCCCCCCGTGAACCGGGCGGGACCCCCTTGGTACGGGCCGGTTCACTCGAACAGTTTGCGCTGGTCGGCACTGGGCGGCTCGGGTGTCTCGCCCTTGACCTCCAGCATCTCTTCGAGCAGATCGTCGATGTTGGCGATCTTCATGTACACGCTCGCGAAGCGCACGTAGGCCACGTGGTCCAGCCGCTTGAGCTTGTCCACGCACAGCCGGCCGATGTCGGTGCTCTCGACTTCCTTCACGCCGCGCTTGAACAGCTCGCCCTCGATCGCCTCGACGATCTGCTCCAGCTGGGCCTCGGTCACCGGCCGCTTGTAGGTCGCCTTCACCAGACCGCCCATCAACTTCTCTCGGCTGAAGGGCACCCGGCCGCCGCCGCGTTTCAGCACGCTCACCCGCGCGTGCGTCTCCACGTGCTCGTAGGTGGTGAAGCGTTTGACGCAGCGCTTGCACTCGCGGCGCCGGCGGATCGATCCCCCGCCCTCGACCTCGCGTGAGTCGATCACCTTGTCGTCGTTGACTTGGCAGTAGGGGCAGCGCATTGCGAAAATGAAGAGTGGAGTTATCTGAGAACGGCCAACCGCCGAATGCGAAAAGTTAAAATCGGACGCCCGATCTCACGCATTCAGGGTATCTGAATCCGCTCTGGCGGCCGGTTCTGCTAGCTTCCTCTCCATGCGCATTGCTTACCTCGGAGACCTGGTCGGAACCCCCGGGCGGCAGGCGCTCACCCAACAGATTCCGCATCTGCGCGAGACTCACGGCGCCGACCTGGTCATCGCCAACAGCGAAAACGTCGCCAACGGATCGGGCATCACCCCCGAGCAGTACAAGAAGCTGCGGGCCGCGGGAGTGGACGGGCTCACCCTGGGCGACCACGCCTTTCGCAAGCAGCAGATCCGCGCCACCCTCAACGAGGCCGACCGGATGATCCGGCCGATCAACCTGCCCCCGCAGGCGTGGGGCAGGGGGGCGATGATCCTCCCCGGCGGGGGCGAGCGGCCCGACGTCTACGTCGCTGTCGTGCTCGGCCGGCTGTTCATGAACACCCTTCAAGGCAGCGACCCCTTCGTCGCGCTCGACCGCTGGCTGAAAACGGTCCCCGACGACGCCGTGGTCCTGGTCGAGTTGCACGCCGAAGCCACCAGCGAGAAGTGCGCCCTGGGCTGGTTCCTCAACGGCCGCGTGGCCGCCGCGGTGGGCAGCCACACCCACGTGCCCACCGCCGACGCGCGGGTGCTGCCCGCGCCCGGCAGCGAACTGAGCCTCTACCGCCACGACGGGCCCACCCGCCCGGGCACCGCCTACGTGACCGACCTGGGCATGACCGGCGCACGTGACAGCGTGCTGGGTCGCCGGGTCGACCGGGTTGTGCACCACATGAGCACCGGCCTGCCCGCCGCCTTCGACGTGGCCGAGGGCCGGCCCGAGGTGCACGGCGTGCTGATCGATATCGACGACGCCACCCGCCGGGCGACCGCGGTCGAGCGGGTGTGCCTGAGCGCCGACGCATCACGGCCGCCGTTCACGCAGGGCTGATCCGCGGCCGACCTCCGCTCACGGATATCGCCGGCGATCGCCGCGTGGCGCTTCCCACGGATGCCGAACGAACTCAACGAGGCGCAGATGCCGACCGTGCCGCAGGAGCCCGCGATCGTGCCCCAGCCACAGCCCAAGGTCGTCGCGTGAGCCGCTCTGGATCGCTGCTGCCCTGAAGCCTTGGTCCGGCGGCGGAGGCCTGACCACGCCACCTTCACCACCGCGGGATTAGCCGTACGCTGCCGCCCGCGAGGTGTAATCAACTTCATTTCGACGTGTTTTCGCGGCCGCCGTCTCATGACGCGGGGTTGACGGTCTCTTGGTCTTTCGACTCTCTCGGGACCACCGCCGCAAGAACCTGGACCCAGCTGTTGCAGCACGCCTGTGTCCGGATCGCTCGGCGTTGCCGGGGTCTGAACGCCCGGTCGGCGGCGTTTAAGCCGTCGGAGCCCGGTCGCCTGATGACCGCGACGCCGTCCGACCACGCGGTGTATGCGGGCGGAGTCGTCGTGGTCGAACACCGGGCTGAGGTCCGCAGCGGCCGATTGGCACCTTCGGCGAACTCCGGATTAAAGACAACTACCTGCAGACGGCGGAAAGAACGTTGCGGCTCGGGCCTGGCAATCCCGACCCCGCAGAGCCTTGCGGGATCCTTTCCATCACGCAGGACGCGAGCCTCGCCAAAACCGTTGCGGTCGTGTCGCGTTCTGGGCCTCAATCCGACGCCGGCGGCCGCTATCTAATCATTTCGTCCGCCACCCGAAGCGGCGAGTTCGGTGTCGTCACGGCGGCTCCCGAAGCCGGGGTCCAGTTGAGGCCAAGGCACCTTGAGACCGGTTCCGAACTGGACACGCAACCGTTAAATCGTGTTCTTAGATTGGTCTGAATGATCGCCGACAACCGCTTCAATGCGGCCGCGCCTGGATCATGTGGTCTGAATAGTTGTCCACCGGTTTGCGGCAGACAGGTGGACGCCGTGCCCCGCCGCGTTAGACTTGGCGCCCCGGTCTGAACGGGGCCCCGCGCGTGGCCTCTTCTTATTAGAAGCGAAAGCTCAATCATGTCCACCCCCGCCCGCTACACCCTCACCCTCCGCTGCCCCGACCGCGTGGGCATCGTCGCCGCCGTCACCGGCTTCACCGCCGGATTCAACGGCTGGATCGTCGAGGCCGCCCAGCACGCCGACGCCCAGAGCGGCCTGTTTTTCCTGCGGCAGGAGATCCGCGCCGAGTCGGTGCCCTTCGGCGTCGACGAGCTGCGGCAGCGCTTCGAGAAGGAAGTCGCCACGCCCCTGGGCATGACCTGGCAGATCCGCGACCCCGAGGCGCCTCACCGCGTGGTCGTCATGTGCAGCAAGCAGGACCACTGCATCACCGACCTGCTGCACCGCTGGAAAACCCACGACCTGAAGTTCGACCTGCGCTGCGTGATCTCAAACCACGACGACATGCGCGGCATCACCGAGTGGTACGGCGTGCCCTACCACCACGTGCCGGTCGACAAGCACAACAAGCAGCCCGCCTTCGACCGCGTCTCGAAGATCTGCGCCGATGAAGACGCCGAGACCGTCGTGCTCGCCCGCTACATGCAGATCATGCCGCCCGAGCTGTGCGCAAAGTACGACGGCAAGATGATCAACATCCACCACAGCTTCCTGCCCGCCTTCATCGGCGCCAAGCCCTACCACCAGGCCCACGAGCGCGGCGTGAAGCTCATCGGCGCCACCTGCCACTACGTCACCGCCGAGCTGGACGCGGGGCCGATCATCGAGCAGGACGTCTGCCGCGTGGGCCACAGCCAGGACCCCGACGAGCTGGTCCGCCGCGGACGCGACGTGGAGCGCAACGTGCTGAGTCAGGGGCTGCGGTATCACCTGGAAGACCGCGTGATGCGGTACGGCAACAAGACCGTCGTCTTCGCGTGAGCGGTCGCGGGTGACGCGAAGCTGCGAGGTCGGGTTTGCGTCAGAGCGTTCCCGGCGAGGTGTTAGGTGTTAGGTGTTAGGTCCTGGGCGTTAGGGAGACGCAAGCGATGGGGGATGTTTCGCGGGAGGGCGAACCTTCCGGTGAGCCGACGTGCCAAGGGAAGCGGAATTCTCAGAAGGTTCGCCCTCCCATGACCGTCGGCACCCGCGTCAGCGCTCCGGCTAACGCCTAGGACCTAACACCTAACACCTTCCGCGCTCCCCGCTAAACTCCCCCCCATGGCTAACCCAACGAAATTCGATCTTATCGTCATCGGCGGCGGCCCCGCCGGCTACGTCGCCGCCATCCGTGCCGCCCAGCTGGGGCTCCTCGTGGCCTGCGTCGAGCGCGACAAGCTCGGGGGCGTGTGCCTGAACTGGGGCTGCATCCCCACCAAGGCCCTCATCGCCGGCGCCGAGCTCTACCACCAGATCAAACACGAAGCCAACGACTTCGGCATCACCGTGGGCGACGTCACGCACGACTGGTCCAAGGTCATCGGCCGCTCGCGGACCGTGTCGGGCAACCTGAACAAGGGCGTGGGCTTCCTCTTCAAGAAGAACAAGATCACGCACTTTGACGGTCACGCCTTTATCCCCAAAGCGGGGACCGTCGAGGTCTACGACCCCAAAGACGTCACCACGAAGCCCACCGACGCCCGGGACGCGCCCGGCGACGTGTCCTTGGCCGGCAAGCCCAAGCAGACCCTCACCGGCAAAAACATCCTCATCGCCACCGGCGCCGTGCCCCGGCCGCTGCCCGGCACGCCCTTCGACGGCGACAAGGTCATCGCCGCCAAAGACGCCATGACCCTGCCCGAGCAGCCCAAAAAACTGCTCGTCGTCGGCTCGGGCGCCATCGGCATGGAGTTCGCCTACTTCTACAACGCCTTCGGCACCGAAGTCACCGTCATCGAGATGCTGGACCGCGTGCTGCCCATCGAGGACCACGACGTCAGCAAGCAGGTCGAGAAGTCGTTCAAGGCGCAGGGCATCAACATCCGCACCGGGCACGTCACGAAGTCGATCGAGGTGACCGGAAGCGGCATCAAGGCCACGGTGAGCAAGGCGGACGACAGCGGCAAGCCCGAAACGATCGAGGCCGACAAGGTCCTGGTCGCCATCGGCGTGCGGGGCCGCTTCGACGGGCTGTTCAAGAACGACCTGGGGGTTGAACTTTTCAAAGATCACGTCAAGGTCGATTACCACGCCGAGAACGCCACCTACGCCACGTCGGTCCCCGGCATCTACGCATGTGGGGACGTGATCGGCCCGCCCTGGCTGGCCCACGTGTCCAGCGAAGAAGCCATCGTCTGCGTCGAACGCCTCGCCGGCCACACCGCGCCCGACGTGGACTACGACAGCGTGCCGGGCTGCACCTACTGCAACCCCCAGGTGGCCAGCATCGGGCTCACCGAAACCAAGTGCAAAGAGCAGAAGCTGGACTACAAGGTCGGCACCTTCCCCTTCCAGGCCAGCGGCAAGGCCCAGGCGATGGGCGACACCGGCGGCTTCGTCAAGATGATCACCGGCACCCAGCACGGCGAGATTCTCGGCTGCCACATGGTCGGTCACGGCGTCACCGAACTCATCGCCGAGATGGGCCTGGCGCGGAGGCTTGAAGCCACCGCCGACGAGCTGATCAGCACCATGCACGCCCACCCGACGCTCAGCGAAGCTGTGCACGAAGCGGCCTTGGGGACCGATGGGCGGATGATCCACTTCTAACCGCCGCTTCGCGGGGCGGCCTCCTCGTGGGGTGTCCCATGCCGTGGGGGGTCCGCGTGGTCCGGGACGGCCACCCCCTTGGTCGGCCGCGTTGGCGGCGCGCCGACCTCGTGCCGGGAGTGGGTCTGCCGGTTCGACGCGCTCCGCGGCCTGACGGACGGCGCGGTGTCTGGTGGTAGGGCGAGCCATGCGGCCGCAGGCCGGCACTCAACGAAGCCGACGAGCCGCGCGTGCCACGGGACGCGCGGCTCGTCGGAGCCTCGCCCTACCGAGAATCATGCGTCGTGTGATTGGCAATCTCGATCGCGGCGGTAGCCCTGAAAGCGGGTTATCGGCCGACCTTTTTCAGCCGGGTTTAGAAAGCCGGGCTTGATGTATTCTTGAACGCATGAAATCAAGCCTCTTTATCGTTTGCGTCTCGATCTGCGCGATCCTCCCGGTCAGTGCCAGCGCGCAACTCACCGTTGAAGAGATCCGGGAGATCAACCGAGAGCGGCTCCTCGAACTGGACAAGAAGGCCGCGGAGCGACGCGAAGCCGCTCCGCGGGAGACCGATGCCGCGCGGAGTTATCGCAAGCGTACGGAAGAGCAACCGGCCCGGACAACCTGGGACCGCGATGCCAAGTGGTATGTCGAGCTGACCGGCGCGGCCGTCCAGGCCGAAGACTCGGTCGGCAGCGGCGGCACCCGATCGAGTTTTGACGACGGGTACGGGGTGGGGATCGCGTTCGGGGCCCACCTGGGTGGTCCGGTGCGTATCGAGATCGAGGAGGTTCTGCGCGGCTTCGACATCGAAGAATCGACCGGCCCCGGGCTGGTTGGTGATCCGGTGATCACCGGATCGACGATGGCAAACCTGTACGTCGATATCCCCCTCGGCGACCGCTTCGAAGTCTTCGGCGGAGGCGGGGCCGGCATCATTGTCGCCGGAACCGACTCGGGCGATGACCTCGCCACCGAGTTCGGCTGGCAGCTCAAAGCGGGGCTGGCCGTCCGGCTCAATCCGCGGCTCCGCCTGACGGGCGCCTATCGCTTTCAGAACGTGGACGAACTGGACTTCGGCAACTTCACGGCCGAGATCGACGGGATCGAGAGCTACGAGGTGGGCCTGCGGTGGAGCTTCTGATGGCGGACGGGTGGGGCGTGACGGGCGTCTGACATCAGGCTGAGACGAGTGCAACCGACGCCGCCCGCGCCGCCCGGGCGAGCTTCGCGTCGTGGGTCATCAGCGGCAGGCCGCGGTCCAACGCGAGCTGCAGGTACACCGCGTCGTAAGGTGACACGCGGTGACGGGTCGCGAGCGCGTGATGCGAGGTCAGCGTCCGCCCGAACGGCGGCGGAACCACCTCCACCTTCAGGCTGTCGAGCGAGCGGATAAACGCCGTGGTCTCCGCGGGAGGCGACTTGAGTTGCCGCTCGCGCCGCCGCAGCACCTGGACCAATTCGAGCTGCCAGAGCGAAGGCACCACAACCTCGGCGTCGAATAGCAGCTTGTCGCTCGCCGCAGCCCGGCCGTCTTCGTCAAACAGCCAGTTGCAGGCGCTGCTGGCGTCGAGCACCAAATCGGAAACGGCCGACTCGCTCACATCCGCCCCTCGTCGATCCACTCGCGGATCTGACCCGGCTCGACCGGCGGGAGGGTGGCCCGCAGCTTCTTCAGCGCCGCGAACGCCGCCTTGCGCTCCTGCTCGGACATCCGCGGCGGGGCCACCGGCCCGATCTGCGCCACCGGCTTGCCGCGTTTGGTCACCGTGATCGGCTGGCCGGTGCGGGACACCTGCTCGATCAGCTCGGAAAAGCGGGTTTTGGCGTCGAAGATGCCGATTTCGGTCATGGCGGGGTCCTTTCGGCGCGGCCGGCCGTGCTGGCCAGTCATCTGGTTAAGTATCGGCGGCGGCGGCGGGGCGGTCAAGGGTTTTGTCCCGATAAGCGGAACCACTCGCCGGTCCCGGGCCGCCGATCCGGCCGATCAGAACCGGCCCGGCGTGCATCCGTGACGCGGGGCCTTGCCCATGATCGAGGCCGTTGCGCTCACCAAGACCTTCCACCCCCCGCGCGGTGCGCCGGTGGAGGCGGTACGCGCGGTGAGCTTCAGGGTCGAGCCCGGCGAGGTGTACGGCTTGCTGGGCCCCAACGGCGCGGGCAAGACCTCGCTGCTGCGGATGCTGGGCACGATCATCACGCCCACGTCGGGCCACTGCTCGGTGGGCGGACTCAGCAGCGCCGACGACCCCGAAGGCGTGCGGCGGCGGGTGGGCTTCATGTCGGGCAACACCAGGCTGTACCGCCGTCTGACCGGGCGCGAGACGCTGCGGTACTTCGGCCGGCTGCACGGCATCGAAGACCACGCCATCACGACGCGGATCGGCGAGCTGGTCGGGGCCTTCGACCTGGGGGCGTTCGTCGATCGGCGATGCGACTCGTACAGCACCGGGCAGATGCAGCGGGTGTCGATCGCCCGGGTGATGCTGCACGACCCGCCGGCGCTCATCCTCGACGAGCCGACTCTGGGCCTGGACATCATGAGCAGCCGCACGATGCTTGACTTCGTGGGCGGCGCCCGCGACCGCGGCACCGCGGTGATTTTTTCCACGCACTACATGACCGAGGCCGAGCTGCTGTGCGACCGCATCGGGTTTTTGTACGCGGGACGGTTGATGGCGGAGGGCACGACCGATGCGTTGTACGCCCAGACGGGGGCGACGAACCTGAAAGACGCTTTCCTGTCGATGGCGGATGAGGCGGATGGCACTACGCCAAAGGGGGTTGCGTGATCGCTCTCACTCAATCAGCCGAACGAAAATCCGGAAAAGGCAGGGTCTCACGCAAAGACGCAAAGGCGCAAAGGAAGACCTCGCGGGTGGGGCTGGGTGGAGTGTCAATCGAAGCCGGTGGCGCAGCTGAAGCAGCAGATTGGGTCGGGAGCTACACCAGAGACAGGGCCTGCTCCACCATCAACCTTCCCGACAGGTCCACCCTTTGCGCCTTTGCGCCTTTGCGTGAGGCACTGCCTTACTTCCGTTCCGGTAAATGCAGAGGCAACCCATGAACCTCCGCACGGTCCGGACCATCGCGGCGAAAGAGCTGCTGGAAACCCTGCGCGACAAGCGTACGCTGATGGCGATGATCGGCATCCCGCTGATCCTGTACCCGCTGATCCTTTTGGTTGGCACGCAGGCCATCGTGTACCGCCAGGGCAAGACCGACCGCGAGACCTCGCGGGTGGTGTTGGCGCCGGGTGTGCCGGAACAGGTCGTCGCGTGGCTGGGCGAGGACGAGAAGATTGAGGTGGTCGCGGGCGACGCGGACGACGCTGCGCGGGGGTTGGCGGCGAAAGACTTCGATGGGGTGCTGCGGTTGGGGGGCACCGAAGACCACGACGGTCGTGACGCCGCGGCGACCGAAGCACGGGCTGAAGCCCGTGGCACGGCCGGCGTGCTCGACGACGGCGGCACCCTGCCGCTGACCCTGGAGTTCGACAGCACGGTCCCCCGCTCCGCCGCCGCCCGCGGGCGGATCGCCGACCGGCTGCGCGACGCGGCCGACGCGCTGGTGGGCAAACGCCTGCACGACGCAGGCGTGCCGCCGGCGCTCATCAAGCCGCTGGATCTGCAACGCAGCGACCTGGCCCCGCCCAAGAAGCGTGCCGGCAACCTACTGGGCAACGCGCTGCCCATGCTCATGATCATGATGCTGGGGCTGGGTGCCTTCTACCCCGCAGTGGACCTGACCGCGGGCGAAAAAGAACGCGGCACCTTCGAGACGCTGCTGGCCACGCCGACCAGCCGCCGCGAGATCGTGTGGGGCAAGTTTTTCGCCGTGGTGGGTCTGTCGCTGGCCACCGGCCTGCTGAACCTGGGCTCGATGGCGGTCACGCTGTGGTTCCAGCTCAAACAGCTGACCGCGGCGGGGGCGGGTGGGTCCGGAGCGACCGGCGGCATGGACCTGGCGGCCCTGAGCATCACGCCGGTGGAGGTCGGTCTGATCCTGCTGATCCTGATCCCCCTGGCGGTGCTGATCTCGGCCTGCATGATGAGCCTGGCCCTGATGGCCCGCGAGTTCAAGGAGGCCAGCAACTACATCTCGCCCTTCTTCCTGGCCATCATGCTGCCGGCCCTGCTGGTGTCGGTCGCCGGGGTTGAGCTCACGGGCGCCACGGTGTTCGCGCCCATCGCCAACGCCGCGCTGCTGTTCAAGGGGCTGCTGATGGACACCGCCACCGGGGCGCAGGTGTTCGGGGTGTTCATGAGCACGGCGGCCTACGCGCTGCTGGCCCTGCAGGTCGCGGTGTGGATGTTCAGCCGCGAGGACGTGGTGCTGGCCGAAGAGAAGGGCCTGCCGCTGACGCTGAAGCGCAGCCAGTTCAAGAAACGCGAGCGGCCCACGCCGGGCATCGCCATCGCCTGCTTCGCCATCGCGCTGCTGCTGTTCTTCTACGTCGGCACCTGGGCCCAGGCGCGGGAACTGATCAGCGGGCTGGTCATCACCCAGTGGGGCATCCTGCTTCCGGTGGCGGTGGGGCTGCTGTGGTTCGTGCGGGTGGACCTGGTCACCAGTCTACGCCTGCGGCTGCCGCGGCCCATGGCCTTTGTCGGCGCCGCGATGATGGCGCTGGCCTCGGTGGTGCTGGTGCAGCAGCTGACGTTCTGGATGTCCGAGTACCTGATCGAGACGCCCGAGGCGTTCAGCCAGGGCATGGCGCCGCTGGTCGCCGACCCGGGCAGCACCGCGGTGCTGCTGTGGGTGTTCTTCGCCGTCGCGGTCTCGCCCGCGGTCTGCGAAGAGGTGCTGTTCCGCGGGGCAATCCTGTCGGGTTTGGAGTCGAAGCTGAAACCCTTGGCCGCGATCTTGATCACCGGCGTGCTGTTCGGCCTGTTCCACATCTACCTGCACCGCGTGCCGCCGACCACGCTGCTGGGCCTCGCCATCACCTGGGTGGCCTGGCGCACCGGCAGCCTGTGGCCCGCGGTGCTGTACCACCTAATCAACAACGGCCTGGCGGTGCTGGTGGTCCGCGAGGTCATCCCCGCGGCGTGGTTCGGGCAGAAGGAACTCGAAGGCGGGGCGGTCGAGCTGGGTTACCCGCTGTGGATACTAGCGTCCGCCGCCGGCCTGTTTGTCGCGGGCGTGGCGGTAGTGCAGACGCTGGGGGCACGGCGTCGTACCGCAGAAAAAACCGTGGCCGATTGAAGTCATATTGACTTCATCCCGATGTGAAGTCATAATGACGTCATGCAGATCGTCAAGCCGCTGCGCATCCGAGCGTTTGCACAGCAGCACGCGCGGGCTAAAACTTCGCTTCTGTTGTGGCTGGTGAAAGCCAAAGCCGCCCGCTGGACCCACCACCAGGACGCCCGCCAGACCTTCCCCTCGGCCGACCCGGTGCGGGTGGCCAGCGGTCGAAGCGTCACGGTCTTCAACATCGGCGGCAACCACTACCGCCTGATCACGGCCATCCACTACGACCGTCAGAAGATTTACGTCCTGCGTTTCATGACCCACGCCGAGTACACCAAAGACCGCTGGAAGGATGAGCTATGAGTGAAACCCGAAAAGCTGCGCGAGTCGAAAAGCTTCCAACGTCCTGGAGCGGGCTGGTCCGCCTCCACCCCCTGCGTCCTATCCACGACGAGATCGACAATACGAACGCCACCGAACTCATCGACGCGCTGGCGGGCCACGACCTGACCGCCGACCAGGCCGATTATCTCGAATCGCTCTCCACGCTGGTGATGGCCTACGACGACGCCCACCACGCCCTCGAAACCGCCGACCTCTCCGGGCTGGACGTCCTCCGCTCGCTGCTCGCTGACCACGCGATGAGCGGGGCGGATCTGGGCCGGCTGCTGGACATCCACCGCACACATGCGAATAAGATCGTGAGCGGCGACCGCTCGATCACCGCGGACCACGCGCGGACGCTGGGCGGACACTTCAAGCTCGACCCCGGTGTCTTCGTGCGGTGATTTCACGCGGGGTGGATCGAGACTTTGCGACCCAACCTGCCGTGGCGAAACCCTGCCTCGGCCGAGGACGCTGCGCCGCGGCACGGTGGGTCCGACGGCGGCCCTTGCAGGAATCCGCACGAAGGACACAACGCTCGGGTGCCACGGACAGCGAAGTCGTCCGTGCGCGTCCACCGCGGCTCGACCGGTGCTCTGGGGTCATCCGGCACGGACGACTGCGCTGTCCGTGGCACCCCGAACGCCAAAACTGTCGGGGTCCGGAGCCTGCGTCGCAGTTCGGCCGATTGATGCGCATTCCTACTTGACCCACCCTACGAAATACACCCGAAGCAACCCGTTGCGTGAGGCGGGCGTAGCCCGCGGCGGTCGAGAAGGCGGGTGCGGGTTCCGGCTTTGCGGAACCCGCATCCGGTGCCGAGCCGCCTACCCCGCCGGAGGCGGGGCGTCCTCCTCGCGGATCACCGCGTGGTCCTTCTCGCTGTCGGTCCGCACCTTCAGACGTAGCGTTTCGCTGAGCTTGTCGCCGACGGTGGCCTCTTCGTCGATGACCAGATTCGCGCCCGTGGCCGACAGCAGCTCGACGTGGCGGTGGTACCGCGCGCGGGCGACGATCTGCAGCTTGGGGCTCAGCTCGCGGGCCTCGACGATCACGGCCATGGTCAGGCGGTGGTCGGGCAGGGTGACCACCAGCGCCTCGGCCGTGTCGATCGACACCTGCCGCAGCATGTCGGCGCTCGACGCGTCGCCCACCCAGGCCCGCATGCCCGCGTCGCGGGCGGCGCGGATGCTGATGGGGTTCAGGTCGATCACCACCACGGTGCTGCCGCTCTGGTACATGCGGTTGGCCACCGCGCGGCCCGCGGGGCCGAAGCCGACCACCACGATGTGGCTGGACAGCTCGCGGTTGAGCGCGGCGTCGGGTTTGAGCCCGGTCTTGACCAGCCCCAGCCGCCGCAACGCACGCTCCACCCCCCGGCCGGTGGGCGCTCCCGCCGCCACCAGGTACGGCGTGCCGAACAGCGTGACGATCGTCACGCTGACCACCAGCGCGAAGGTGTCGTCGCTGAGCACGCCCTTTTCGGCCGCGCTGCTGGCCAGGACGAAGCTGAACACACCGACCTGACCCATACACACCCCCGCGGCGACGGCGTGGCGATGGGCCAGGCCGAACGCTCGGCCGACGATCCAGATGACCGAGGGCTTGAGGACCACCAGCAGACCTAACGCCACGGCCAGCGGAATCGCGTTGAAGAACATCCATTCGGGGTCGGCCAGCATGCCGATCGACGAGAAGAACAGCGTGACGAACACCGTCCGCAGCGGGCCCACGTCGCCGCGCAGCCGGGGGGCGATGACCGACTCGCCCAAAAAGATCGCGGCGATAAACGCCCCGAGCGCCGGCGACAGGCCGAACTGCTGCGCGCCCCACGCCGCGCCCAGCGAGACCACGATGGCGAACAGCACCGAGACCTCGCGGTTGCCCGTGGGCGCGTTGAAGCGCACCACCAGCGGCACCACGTAGCGGCTGAACGCCACGCAGAACACCACGAAGGCGGCGACGATGCCGAACTGCACGGCGGTCTGCCCCAGCACCTGCATCGGCGTGCCCTCGCCGCCCAGGGCCGCGACCAGCAGCACCAGCGGGATCACCGCGATGTCCTGCACCAGCAGGATGCCCAGGGCAAAACGCCCGTGGACCGAGTCCACCTCGGCCCGCCGCGCCAGCACGGGCATGACCACCCCGGTGGAGGACAGCGCGAATACCGCCCCGAGGGCCAGGCCCGCCTTCACCGGGAACCCGAAGAGCCCCGCCACCGCCACAGTCAGCCCCATGCTCGCCACAATCTGCAGCACGCCGGTGAGCAGGGCGGTGACGCCCAGCCGTCTGAGACGCGACCAGCTGAACTCCAGGCCGATGGTGAACATCAGCAGCGTCACGCCCAGGTCGGCGATGGCGGTGATCTCGCTCTGGTCAATCAGCTTGAGCACGTTGGGGCCCAGCAGCAGCCCCGCCCCCATGAAGCCCACGATCGCGCTCTGCTTCAGCCGCTCGGCGATCGAGCCCAGGATCATCGCCACCGCCAGCAGCACGATCACCCCCAGCAGCGGGCCCCAGATGTTCAGCGGCGCGGGCGGGGTGGCCTGGGCGAGCGTGAAATGGAGCACTGGACCCATGGAGGTGCAACCTAACAGAGCGGGGTTGCGCCTCGCAAAGCGCAAAGCGAAAATTGAAAAGCGCAAATCGGCATCGCGGTACCACGCCGCGGCGGAGATTGATCGCTTGCGTCTGATTTGCGCTTTTCACTTTGGGCTTTGCGCTTTTGGCCGCCCCCAACCGCTATCCTCCCTCTCCCAACTCGCCCCACCAAAGAAACCACCCTACCGAAAAGAGCCGCCATGGCCGCCACCCCCTCCACCATGCTCGCCCTCGGCACGCCCTGTCCGCCGTTTGCCCTGCCCGCCACCGGGGGAACCACGGTTCACTCCGAAGACTTCGAAGAGCAGCCGCTGCTGGTGATGTTCATCTGCAACCACTGCCCGTTTGTGCACCACGTGGCCCCCGAGCTGGTGCGCCTGGCCAAAGACTACGGCGACGACATCGGCATCGTCGCCATCCAGAGCAATGACGTGAACGCCTACCCCGACGACGCGCCCGAGAAGATGGCCGCCGAGAAGGAGAAGCGGGGTTACCCCTTCCCCTACCTCTTCGACGCCGACCAGTCAGTGGCCAAGGCCTTCACCGCCGCATGCACGCCCGACTTCTTCCTCTTCGACGCGGACCACAAGCTGGCCTACCGCGGCCAGCTGGACGACAGCCGGCCCCACCGGATCTCCAGCGGCAACTACGACGACCGCGACGGCGCCGCCAACGGCACCGACCTGCGGGCCGCGATCGACCTGGTGTTGGGCGGACAGTCGCCGGACGGCGAGCAGAAGCCCTCGATCGGGTGCAACATCAAGTGGGTGCCCGGGGAAGAGCCGGCGTACTATTAATTTCAGATTGGAGATTTCAGATTTCAGATGTGAATGACACCTGACACAGACGTTGGCTCGGGCCTCCGCCCAATCTGAAATCTGAAATCAAAAATCTGAAATTGATGCAACTCCTCGCTCTCAACCCGTACCAGGGCGGCAGCCACGCGGCCTTCCTGGACGGCTGGCGGGCTCACTCACGTCACGCCATTGTCCCGCTGACGCTCCCGGCCCACCACTGGAAGTGGCGCATGCGGCACGCGGCCGAGACGTTGGCCACGCGGGCGGTCGCGCTCGACGATGCGTTCGACGCGGTGTGGTGCACGTCGATGCTGGATCTCGCGGCCTTCCGCGGGCTGGCCCCAGCGACCCTCGCGGCGCTGCCGTGCCACCTGTACTTTCACGAGAACCAGCTGACCTACCCCACGCGGGACACCGACGGGTCGCTGGCGTCCCGCGACCACCACTTCGCGGTGACGCACGCGACGTCGGCGCTCGCGGCCCTGCGCAGCGGCGGGTCGGTGGCGTTCAACTCGGCCTTCCACCGCGACGGGTTCGTCACCCAGCTCCGCAAACTGCTGCGCAAGATGCCCGGGCGCGAGCTGGTGCACGCCGCGGACTGGCTGGAAGAAGCCGCACAGGTGCGGCCCCCGGGCATCGACGTGCCGCCGCGGGCGCCGGGCGGGCGGGTGCCCGGTCCGCTGCGCATCTTGTGGGCCGCCCGGTGGGAGCACGACAAGGATCCCGACGCGTTCTTCGCGGCGCTGCGGAAGCTCAAGAAGCGTGGCGTGGACTTCCGCGTGAGCGTGCGGGGCGAATCGTTCGAACAGGTGCCCGAGTGCTTCGCGATTGCACGCGAACGCTTCGCCGAGCACATCGACGACTGGGGCTACGCCGCCGACCGCGCGGACTACGTCGCCACGCTGCACCGCTGCGACGTGTTCGTCTCCACCGCCCGACACGAGTTCTTCGGCCTGGCGGCGATCGAGGCGGTGGCGGCGGGTTGCTTCCCCGTGCTGCCGCACCGGCTGGCCTACCCCGGGGTGTTCGGGGAAGACCGGCGGTTCTACTACGGCGGCACGCCCGACACGCTGGCCGACCGGCTGGCCCAGCTGGCGGCTCAGCTGGAGGGCGGATCGCCCGCCCCCGTGCCCGAAGCGGTAGCGCATCACGCGTGGCCCACCGCCGCCGCCGCCCTGGACGACGGGGTCGCGGCGAGCACCGCCCAAATCTAGAACACCGCCGGGATTCCCCCCCGGGGTATCACAGCGCAGCCCGGTTTCCGGTGTCGGCGGGGACAAGCGCGCCTCCGCCCGGCGCCCCGCGCCGGTACCGATTCCTGCGTTCCCGCGAAGAAATCACGGGCGACGCTGCGCCATCATCAAGCTGAGGGTGGTCATCAGCATCATCGCGGGGCCAGATCACTTTCAACCGGGCGTCGCCGACGTTCCGCCAGACCCGGGACCGCTGCGACGCCTGACCCCACGTGTGCTGCGGCAGCCCGCAGCCACGTGCACCCCGACGGCGGCACGCGCGGCCGGGTTCGAGCCGTGGGAATGACCCCGGTTTCTGGAGATGGGAAGCGATCGAAAGACATCCCGCGCCTTCTAGCCCTGGTCTCGCCAACCGCGCCTACTCCTCCATCGCCTCGCGGCGCCGCGCCATCAGCATCCGCGCGGCTTCGCGCATGTCTTCGACGCTGTCGGTCTCGTCGACGATCTCGACGCCCAACAACGTCTCGATGCAGTCTTCGAGCGTGGCCAGACCCGAGGTGCCTCCGAACTCGTCTTTGACCGCGACCAGGTGTTCCTGCTTCGCGGTCATCCGCTCCAGCACCTTGGCAACGTTCTGGTTCTCGTCCACCTCGCCCAGAGGCTGCATCAGCTCGCGCAGGGTCTGGCCGCCGCGATCGTGGTGCGAGGCCTTGAGGATCGCGTGCCGGGTGACGTGGCCGGTGAGGTGGTCCACGTCTCCGTCGTGCAGCGGGATGCGGCTGAAGCGCAGCTCCGGGTGCTCGGTCAGGGTCTCGGCGACGGTGGCGGACTGCGCAAGCATGAAGACGACCGGGCGGGGGGTCATCACGTCGCGTACGGGGACCTGGCCCAGGCTCAGCAGGTTGCGGATGACCCGGCTCTCGGCGGGCTTGAGCACGCCGGCGGTGCCGCCCAGTTCGGCGGTCACGGCGAACTCGGCCCGGGTCATGCCGACGTGGTGGCCGCCGCCCAGGGCGCGGCTGATCCACTGCAGCGGGATCAGGACGGGCAGGGTGATCCAGATCATGCCCTGGATGGCCATGGCGGTGAAGGGGGCCAGCCGCTTGGCGTGGGCCGCGCCCAGGCTTTTGGGGATGATCTCGCTGAGCACGAGGATGAGGATGGTGATGATCACCGAGCCCAGCGCCACCCACTGGTTGCCGAAGATCTTGAGGATCTGGGCGCCGGTACCGGCCGCGCCGATGGTGTGGGCGATGGTGTTGAGCGTGAGGATCGCCGCCAGGGGGCGGTCGATGTTGGTCTTCATCTCCTTGAGCTTGAGGCCGGACTTCTTCCCCGACTGCGCCAGCACCTCGACCTGCGAGGCGGGCAGCGAGAGGATGCCCGCTTCGAGCAGCGAGCACAGAAACGACACGCCCAGGGCGAGCGCGAGGTAAAAGACGAGCATGAACCAGTCGAAGGAGCTGGTGGGGCCGGTGGGGACGGTCGAGCCCGCGCCGAAGCCGGCGGCGATCAGGGGGGTGAGCATGGGCGAGAGTTTACGCCCGCACGCCGCGCCCGAAGGGCGCGCCCGCCCCCGAACTCCCCCCGCCCCCCCGCCGGGCCCCGCTATCGGCGGCCCCCCGCGGTGTCGCGGTGTACGCTGGACGGGTCGATCGGCGACGCCCACCCCGCTCCACCGCGCCGCACGGGGCTCGATTCCACGCCACCGAAACGGGACGCTTGTTCAGATCTGGCCACAACCTGTTCCCGCCGGTCAGCCGGCCGGCCTACTGGATCAGCATGGCCGGGTTGATCGCCGTGTTCGTCGGGCTGTCGGTCTGGCTGGGGCTGTACTACACCGAGACGCCGGCCGAGAACTTCGAACAGCAGCTGCGGCCGACCGATCCGCTGAGTCAGTTTCTGTATTCGCCGGCGGGCAACGCGGTGATGATCACGGTGCTGCAGTACGCCCTGGCCAACGTCGTTTTCTGGCCGGTGCTGTGGCTGTGGCAGAAGATCCGCGGCACGCGGGGCTGAGCTGGCGGGTGACCCGGGGGGTGCACGTTTGCGGACAGGCCGGAAGCCTGCCCCACCGGTCGCGCCACGGCTTTGATTGCTGAGGTTTGCGGAAACAACCTTCGATTCTCGTTCATGGTGGGTGAGAGTCGCGGCCCGGCACACGGCCTGGTTTGATTCTTGAAACGTTGTGTCCCGGCGCGGCCCTCTGACAAGTCCAAAGCCCCGCCCCGAGGGCCAGGGGTCAAACCGCATCAACAGCTCCGGAGACTTCTCGACGTTCCGGGGGCCGGGGTTGGCGATCTGGTGCGTCAAGAGAGGACCGCTCAGCTCCCGCTATTGATTAGCGGAATGACCCCATCGTGGGTCGCCCGCCGAGTAGGTGCCGAGTCGCGGGTGATCGCGCCGTGAGGACGCCGCCACCCTTCCTTGTCGAGCCGCCCCCTCTCCCGCAACGCGGGCGGCCGCGCCGACGGGGGTGGGTGTTGTCGTGTGCCGGGGGTGCGGCGGCCGCACGCCCGGCATACGGCAGTGCGCGTCTCACGAGAAGGGCCGCTAAGCGCCGCGTTCGAGCGCCATGCCGTGGACCTCGTGGTACTGCTTGCCCAGGTTCTTCCAGCCGAAGTGCTCGCTGAGCGCCTCGACGGCGTTGCGCTGGTCGATGCGCTCGCGCTGGTCGAGCTGGCAGAAGGCGTGGAGTTGGTCGGCGAGGATGTTCGCCGAGTCGTCGAAGCCGCGGCCGCGACGCGGCACGAGCGCCACGCCCTTTTCGGGGTGGTCGGGCATCATCTGCTGGATGTAGTTACCAAAACCCGCCAGATCGCTGGTGACCGCCGGCACGCCCAGGGCCATGCATTCCAGCGGCGTGTAGCCCCACGGCTCATAGTAGCTGGGGAAGACGCCCAGGTTGGTGCCGCGGACAAACTGCTCGTACTCCATGCTGAGCAGCGGGCTGGTGCTGCTGATGAAATCGGGGTGGAAGACCACCTTGACCCGGTCGTGCTCGTGGTTCAGCAGGTTGCAGCGCCGCAGCGCACACAGCACCTCGTCGCTGGCGTCGTCAACCAGGTCGTGGGTGACGATCGGCGGCAGCTCGGGCCGCTTCCAGTTCTGGATCCCGCGACGCAGACGCAGACGCCAGTAGTCATCCATAAGACTGTTGAGGTCGGGGATGTGGCCGCGGGCGGCGTCCTCGAACAGCCGCCGGCCGATCTGCTTCTGGATCGCCTGGGTTGCGGCGTGAAACTCCTGCAGCATGGCGCGGCGTTCAAGCCCGCCCACGCTGACCGAGCGCGTGGGGGCCCGGGTGATCACGAAAAACACCACGGTCACGGGGTTCTGCGTGGCCCGCAGCCGGTGGTTCAGGCGGGCCAGGGCCTCGACGGTCAGGTCCATGCCCTTGTTGCGGTACTCGTAGCGGCCCGAGGTGAACAGGTATAGCGTGTTCTTGAGGTCGAAGTGGTAGCTGGGGAAAAAGTGCCCGGTGGTGAACTCGTGGATCTTCTCTTTGTAGGTCTGGTGCAGGTTCTGGAACTCGTGGCGGGCGGAGAAGCGCTCGATGTTGAGCCCGTTGGGCAGGAGCGCATCGGGCGTGCGGCCCAGCAGGTGGGTGCACTCGTCGCCGGTGATGCCCGACACGGTGGTGAACACGTGCGACCCGTGCGCGGCGGCGCGTTCGATGCCGTGCTGCGCCTCGACGTTGAAGTTTTTCGCTTCTTCGGCCGCGTTGAAGAACGACAGGTGGTCGTAGAACGCCGGGGTGTTCATGGCCAGGTAGCGGCCCAGCAGCGTGGCGTGGGTGGTGAAGACGGTGGTGCCGGGCCAGCTCTCGCGCCGCAGCATGGGGATGCACGAGCCGGCCATCCACTCGTGGAAGTGGGCGACGATCTTGCGCCGTGAGGCCTCGGCGTCGGCCAGCAAAGTGAGCAGCAGCCGCACGCCCTCGCCAAAGGCCAGCACGTCGTTCAGCAGCGGGTCGTCACCGGGGGTGGGGATGCCGTGGTCGGCCCACAGCCGGTACTTGATGTCGCCCAGCCGGTCCCGCAGGTCGCCCAGATGCAGCAGCACGATGTGGGGCCGGCCCGAGACCAGCCACCTGCCGTACTCGCAGCCCACGCCCAGCTCGCGCAGCGCCTTGACGGCGTTGCCAACCGGCCCCTCGGGCGTCTGCGCTTCGAACTCCACGGGGGCGCTCTTGTCGTTGTAGGGCCCCACCAGGCAGTAGCGGTTGGCCCAGCGGGTGGCCATGGCCGGCACCTTGGACCGCAGCACGGTGTAGATGCCGCCGACCTGGTTGCAGGCCTCCCAGGCGACTTCCATGAGCAGCGGGTCGGCGCCGACGCGCGGCGGCGGCAGGGCGGGGGAGCCGGGCGCGGCGTCGGGGTCCGGTGCGTGGTGGGTGGGCGAGGCGGTGGGGTCAGGCGGGATCATCAACTCTCCATCCCCGGGCCGGTCGGTGCGGCCCCGGGGGGCGGGTAAGGCGGGTCGCGACGTGGGCGGCGCTCAGGACTAGACTCGGACGGTGTGCGAACGCAAAACGGACAACTCGGCAGAATCGGGCGACGTCGCCCACGGGGCGTGACGGCGTGAACCCCGACCCCACTTTATCGACCGGATTGGCCGAGGCACTGGCGGATCACGATCCGACCCGCCTGGGGCATTGGCTGCACGCCGCGCCGCGTGGGGTCAGCACCTACCTCGGGGTGACGCGGGGGTGGGGCGAGGAGAGCTGGCTGCCCCTGCACCACGCCGCGGAACAGGGGCGGGACGGGGCGGTGGCGGCGCTGCTGACCGCGGGCGCGCAACCCGATGCGCGGACGCGGTTCGCCACCCCGCTGCACGCCCGCCAGACGGCGCTGCACCTGGCCGCGGCGGCCGGGCACGCGGCATCGCTGGCAACTCTGCTGCAGGCCGGGGCCGGGGTGGAGGTCCGCGACGCACGGGGGCGTTCGCCGCTGTGGGAGGCCGCCCGCGGGGGGCACGCCGCGGCGGTCACAGCCCTGCTGGATGCGGGGGCCGATCCCCACACCCGCGACACGGGCGGACGCACGCCGCTGCACGCGGCGCTGATGCCAGCAGAGTCGGGAGTGCCCGTGGGCGGTGCCGCCGCAGTGTTGACAAGGCTGCTGGACGCCGGCGCCGACCCCAACGCGACCTGCCCGCGCGAGCCGGCCGCGTACACGCCGCTGCGGCGGGCCACGGCGCTGGAGCCCGCGGCGGGCGACCTGACTCGACAGCTGCAGGCCGCCGGCGCCGATCCCGGGCTCGCGCCGCCCTCCGCGGGCTGAGCGGGGGATCACTGTCCCATCGACGGGAGAAGTCATTCGACCGCTCCCCATCCCCAGAAACCGGGGTCATTCCCACGACCTGATTCCGGCCGCGCTCGACGCCGGCCATGGCCGCGACGCTCAACTCCCCGCGCGCCACGGCCCGCGCCCAAAAACCCAAGGCCGGAAGCGGGTCCGGGTTTGACCCCTGGCCGTGCAGGGGCGTTGCGGCGGGCGGATTAAGCCGGTGACGCGGCCGAGCATTTGAGGTGCACCTTAATCGCGCCCGCCGGTGGGCAGTGGCCGAAGTCACCCGGCACGCGGGTGCAACGCGCGAGCCTCAGCCACCGAGCGAACGGCTGTGGGGGTTGTAAGTCGTCGCCGACGGGGTTCTTCGTTGTGCGACCTCTTCGAGCCAGGAGATGCCTTCGTCGAAGGCAGCGCGCCAGGCGAGTCGCAAACCTCTCTCAACGCTTACCTCTTTCGTCGTGCGACCTGCATCGCGGCCCCGCGTCACCCGGCTTCGTGGCCCGTGCCCACCGGGGCTTCGAATAAGGCGGACGTCTGCTGCTTGGGGCGTGTCGCTGGCTTATTCAAGCCCCGCAAGGCCCCTGCATGGCCAGGGGTCAGGCCCGGACCCGAACCCGGCCTTGGGCTTTGGGGTGACGGCGGTGCTGCCGGGGAGTGGCGGGTCGAAGTCGACGCCGGCGCCGGGGGCGGCCGGGTTCGAGTCGTGGGTCTGACCCCGATGGCTGGGGGCTGGGGGCGGTCGAATGACTTCTCTCGTGTTTGGGTGGGCGATTGGCGCCTATCTGTTTTCAACGCTTACCTCTTTCGTCGTGCGACCTGCATCGCGGCCCCGCGTCACCCGGCTTCGTGGCCCTTGCCCACCGGGGCTTCGAATAAGGCGGACGCCTGCTGCTTGGGGCATGTCGCTGGCTTATTCAAGCCCCGCAAGGCCCGCGCGGGAAAGGGTGTGGATAAGCTGTCGCTTGGCCGGGTTCGCGATCTGCGCAACTTTCAAATCATCTGTTTTTTCCGGGGAAAAGCGGTGTCGTTGCCGCAGTTTTCCGCACTTTCTCCCGCGTTGACAACGCGCGGCGGGGCGCGGTACTGTCCGATCGGCGACCGGGGCGAGGATACCCGACGCCCCGCCAATCCAACCGCACCCTTCTACCGGGTACGTGTCGCGGCGCCGGGTCGACCGACGCCCGCGGGACTGCCGCCGCCGGCCCCCCACCCGCCCCGACACAACCCGCCGAGCACGCACCCATGGTCCAGTTCACCCCGGCGCAGTGGAGCGAGCTTCTGGAGTACCTCCAGAAGAAGCACACGCCCATCTGCCGGCAGTGGTTCCACGACGACCTGACCCCCGGCCGGCTCGACTCCGGGGTGCTGGAGATCCACACCACCACGCCGGTGCAGCGCACCTACCTGGAGAGCCGCTGCAAAGACCCCTTTGTCGATGCGGCCCAGCAGGTCACCGGCCAGCTGGTGGCCGCCCGGTTCGTCTGCGAACGCGACGAGGTGCCGGACGCCCCGGAAGCCAGCCACGAAGAAGCCAGCCACCCCGCGGGTCCGGGGTACGCCCCCCCGGCGGTGCCCGCCGAGCTGTCACGCCCCGTCAAGCCGTCGACTGGCTCTTCGCAGGATGCCGGAGCTGGTTTGGACGACGACGAGCTGTTCGACGGCGAGTCGATGGTGCTCAGCCCCGACCACACGTTCGAAAACTTCGTCCCCGGCCCGGAAAACCAGCTGGCCCACGCCGCCGCGCTGGCGGTCGCCAAAGAACCGGGCACGGCCTACAACCCGCTCTTTGTCCACGGCGGCGTGGGCCTGGGCAAGACCCACCTGCTGCAGGCCATCGGCCAGGCCATCCTCGACGCCCGGCCCGATACCCGGGTGCTCTACGTGTCGTGCGACGACTTCATCACGCAGTTCATCGCCTGCGTGAAGCGCGGCAAGATGGCGGCCTTCCGCAACCGCTATCGCAACATCGATCTGCTGATGATCGACGACGTGCACCTGCTGACCTCCAGGGACCGCACGCAAGAAGAGTTTCACCACACCTTCAACGCGCTCCGCCAGCACGACCGGCAGATTGTGCTCAGCTCCGACGCACCGCCCCACGAAATCCCCCACCTCGAGGATCGACTGGTCTCGCGTCTGGGATCGGGTCTCGTCGCCCAGGTCAGCCCGCCGGGTTACGAGACCCGCGTGGCCATCTTGGAAGCCAAAGCCAAGATGCGCGGCTTCGCCGTGCCGCCCGAGGTCATCGCCTACCTCGCCCAGCGGCTGGACAGCAACGCCCGCGAGCTCGAAGGCGCCATCTGCACCCTGCACGGCCACGTGGTGCTGATGAACCAGCCCCTGACGCTGGAGCTCACCCGCTCGGTCTACCAAGACGCCGCGCCGCCGCGGCCCAAGATGAACCGGGCCACGCTGGATCACATCGTCGACGCCGTCACGGGCTACTACAACGTGAAGTTCAGCGACCTGCAAAGCCGCAAGCGGCCCAAAAGTATTACGGAGCCGAGGCAGATCTGTATGTGGCTGGCGCGTCAGCGCACCGGCTTCAGCCTTGAAGAGATCGGCGGTTATTTCGGTGGCCGCGACCACACCACCGTCATGCACTCGCTGAACGTGGTGGAGAACCGCAAGAGCACCGAGGAGCAATACGCAAGGCAGGTTGAGACGCTGCTGGCCGAGGTGGACGGGCGTGTGGCGGTTTAGCGGCGCGGCGCCCGATCGCCCAAGCGACGCCGTGGTCGCTCAAGCAACGTGAGAAGTCTTTCGACCGCTCCCAACCGCCAAGAGACGGGGTCATTCCCAAGACCCGCTCCCGGCCGCGCGCGACGCCGGCGTCCATTTTGACCGAGCACACGCAAGCGACCGCGCGGTCGCTCAAGCAACGTGAGAAGTCTTTCGACCGCTCCCAACCGCCAAAAGACGGGGTCATTCCCAAGACCTGCTCCCGGCCGCGCGCGACGCCGGCGTCCATTTTGACCAAGCACACGCAAGCGAGCGCGCCGTCGTCAAATGGCCCGAGGCCGGGGGTGGGTCCGGGTTTGACCCCACGCCTTGCAGGGGCCTTGCGGGGCTTGAATAAGCCAGCGACTCGGCCCAAGCAAAAGACGCACCCCTTATTCGAAGCCCCGGTGGGCCGGGGCCGCGAAGCCGGGCGACGCGGGGCCGCGATGCAGGTCTGACAACGAAAGAGGAAGGCGTTGAGCGATGTTCGCGACTCGTCCGGCGCGCTGCCAACGACCCGAGCTCTCATTCTTGAAGTTCGCTTTCGCTCGTCCTCCGCGGCCGCGCGAGCTGGGTGTCGTGGAAGAGACGCGATTGTCGTTCAACGCTTTTCTCATCTGGGGTTCCGGGCTGCACCGCGGCCCGACGCCGCGGGGCTTCGGCGCTGCAGCCCACCGGGGGTTCGAATAAGGCGGTCGTCTATTGCTTGGGCGAATGCCACGGGCTTATTCAACCCCCGCAACGCCCCTGCACGGCCAGGGGTCAAACCCGGACCTGCCTTCGGCCTCGGGCGGTCCGGCATGCCCCGCGTCGTGCGGGGGTTGGAAGGCGTCGCCGGGACCAACGTCGAGCGCGGCCGAAATCAAGTCGTGGGAATGACCCCGGTGGCTGGCAATTGGGGCCGATCGAATGACTTCTCAAGCGTTTCGATGTTCGTCGAACATGACGCGATGGTCGTTCAACGCTTTTCTCGTCTGGGGTTCCGGGCTGCACGCCGGCCCGACGTCGCGGGGGTTCGTAGCCCCGGCCCACCGGGGGTTCGAATAAGGCGGCCGTCTTCGGCTTGAGCGAACATCGCGGGCTTATTCAACCCCCGCAAGGCCCCTGCATGGCCAGGGGTCAAACCCGGACCCGCTTCCGGCCTTGGGTTGTTCAGCATGCCCCGCGTTGTGCGGGGGTTGGAAGGCGTCGCCGGGACCAACGTCGAGCGCGGCCGAAATCAGGTCGTGGGAATGACCCCGGTTCTTGGTGACCGAAAGCGAACGAATGACTTCCGGCGACTTCAGGGACGGGCGACGCCTGGCGCGCCGCGCGGTGGGGCGGGGGTGGACAACGTGTCCGGTGGCGCCGCGCTGGCGCCCGGCTCCGGGCGGCGCACGCGACAGGAGGGGTGAGTCGATCCCGCCGGGACCGCGCAGCGCGCCGACCGGCGCGCGCCGGCGACAGGCCGACGCGCGGCAACGACAGGTTGGCCGACGCGGTCCGCTCACGCTTTTCGCTTGCCGTTGCGGGATTTACTACCGCCGGCCGCTGCCTATCCACAATGCGCCAGCCCTCACTAAGAGAGAAGAAGAGATCTATCTATCTTTCTTTAGTAGAAGAACCCGACCGGCCGGTCAAACACCGGCCACCCGCCCGTCACCACTTATCGACCGGCTGACACCCCGGACACCACACCGTCGTGCGCTGGGCCACGGGCGCGACCGATAGCGTGGCGCGGCAGCGCCGGCACGGCCGGCCGCCCCGGCCGTACACGCGGTGGCGGTCTTGGAACGCGCCGGCGGCGCCGTCGGCGCCCACGTGGTCGCGCAGGCTGGAGCCCCCCGCGTCGATCGCCGTCTGCAGCAGCGGCCGCATCCGCGCCACCAGCCGGCGCACCGCGTTGCGGTTCAGCACGGAGGCCGGCGTCTGCGGGTGCAGGCGGGCCACATGCAGCAGCTCATCGACGTAGATGTTGCCCAAGCCCGCCAGCACGGCCTGGTCCAGCAGGGCCGGCTTGAGGGCCCGCCGCGTGCGGGCCAGGCGGCGGTGCAGGTCGGCGACCCCGATCTGCGTGGCGTCGGGACCCAGCCGCGACCACCGGCGGGCGTGCAGGGCGTCGGGATCGGCGAAGCCGAACACCCCCCCGAAGCGCCGCGGGTCGCGGAAGCGCAGCTGCACGCCCCCGGACAGCTCCCACACCACATGCACGTGCGGCGCGACCAGCTCGCCCGCGTCGTGACCGCACAGCGAGCCGGACATGCCCAGGTGCACGCAGGCCAGGGGGCCCCGGTCGGTCAGCAGGGCCAGCTGCTTGCCGTGGCGGAGCGTGCCGGACGCCGTTGCGCCCTTCATCGCCGCGAGGCTCCCGCGCACCACGTCGGGCCGGACGATCCGCACGCGCTCGATACGCCGTCCCCGGGCCATCGCGTCCACGCCGCGGCGCACGGTCTCGACTTCGGGCAGCTCGGGCATGGGGAACCGTAGGTCCCGGGCGGGCGTAAGCGGTGGGTCGGGGCGTGCACAGGGCCGGGCTATACTCGCCCCGACACGATCGACGGGCTGTGCTTCGGCCCCCGCCTCATCCTCCACGACTTCCCATGCCCGATCCCGCCGACGCGACGCCCGCCGATCTTGCCGCCGACGCCCCCGATCCCGCCGCTCTCATCGCCGAGGTCCGCGACGCCCGTGACCGGCTGACCGCAGAGATCGGCAAGGTGGTGGTGGGCCAGCAGGACGTGGTCGAGCTGGTGCTGCTGGCGCTGTTCACCCGCGGCCACGCGCTGCTGGTCGGCGTGCCGGGGCTGGCCAAGACGCTGCTGGTCTCGACCATCGCGCAGGCGCTCGACCTGAGGTTCAGCCGCATCCAGTTCACGCCGGATTTGATGCCCGGCGACATCACCGGCACCGAGGTGATTGAGGAGGACAAGGCCACCGGCGGCCGCGCGATGCGGTTCGTGAAGGGGCCGGTGTTTGCCAACCTGCTGCTGGCCGACGAGATCAACCGCACGCCGCCCAAGACCCAGGCCGCGCTGCTGGAGGCGATGCAGGAGCGGCACGTGACGGCGGCGGGCGTGAAGCACGATCTGCCGGACCCCTTCTTTGTGCTGGCCACGCAGAACCCCATCGAGCAGGAAGGCACCTACCCGCTGCCCGAGGCGCAGCTGGACCGCTTTATGTTCAACATCCGGGTGGGCTACCCCAGCGCGGACGATGAGCGCGAAGTCATCCGCCGCACCACCGGGCAGGCGGTTGGCGACGTGCGGCCGGTGCTGAGCGCCGAGAAGGTCCGAGACATTCAAGAGCTGGTCCGCGCAGTGCCGGTGGCCGACGCGGTGATTGACTACGCCCTGCGGCTGGTGCGGGCCACACGCGCCCCCGAGGACGGCGCCGCCGACGTGCGTCCCGACTCGGTGCGCGACTACGTGCGGTGGGGCGCCGGGCCCCGGGCGGGCCAGGCGCTGGTGCTGGCGGCCAAGGCCCGCGCGGTGATGGACGGCCGCCCGCACCCGGGCCCCGACGACGTGGCCGCGGTGGCCGGGCCGGTGCTGCGGCACCGCGTGCTGACGAGCTTCAGCGCCGAGGCCGACGGCATCGACGCCGATGAGATCGTGCGGCGGCTGCTGAAGGATGTACCCGCGGCGGGGGCGATGCCGTCTGACACTTCGGCTGTTCTTCACTAGGCCGCACGATCTCAAAAGCGCAAAACGCAAAGTGAAAAGCGCAAATAAGAAACCCGAAGACTTCGCCGCGACTAATCCAGAACGCTTGCGTCTGATTTGCGCTTTTCACTTTGCGCTTTGCGCTTTCGCGGGCCCCCGCGCATGACCGCCGCCCCGCCCGTCACCACCGACCTCCTCGCCGCGCTGACGTCGGTCGACCTGCGGGCCCGCGCCGTGATCGAGGGGCTGATGAACGGCCACCACCGCAGCCCGCAGCAGGGCGTGAGCCTCGACTTCGCCCAGCACCGCCCCTACGTCGCGGGCGACGACCCGCGGCAGCTGGACTGGAAGGTCTACGGCCGCAGCGACAAGTTGTATCTCAAGCAATACCGCCAGGAAACCAACCTGGACCTGCTGCTGCTGGTCGACTGCTCGGGGTCGATGGGGTACGCGGGTTCCGGGGCGACGTTGAGGTCCCGGGGCGAGCCGGCCGCGGCGCCGCGCTGGAGCAAGTGGGACCACGCGGCGACGGTGGCGGCGGCTCTCGCGCGGCTGGCCCTGCGGCAGCAGGACCGGGTGGGCTTGACGCTGTTTGCCGACGACGAGGTGATGAGTACGCGGCTGAGCGGCGCGTCGCACCAGGCCGCAGACCTGGCGCGGCGGCTGGATGAGGCCACGCTGGTGGACGAGCCGAGCGTGGACCCGCTGGCAGTGGACGACGATGTGGACCTTCACCACCACACTGACTTGGCGCGCATCGCCGACCGCACTGCGCTGCGGCTGACGCGCAAAAGCCTGGTCGTGCTGATCAGCGACCTGTTCGACGACCCCGACCACCTGAAGCGCGGCCTGGCACGGCTGCACCACCGCGGCCACGACGTGCTGGTGCTGCAGGTCATGGACCGCGCCGAGCGAACCCTGGGACTGTCCGGGTCGCTGGAGTTCTTCGGCCTGGAGGGCGAGGGCCGGCTGCCGCTGGACCCCGCGGCGCTGCGGGCGGGCTACGTGGCGGTGGTGGACGAGCACCTGGCGCAGGTCCGCGGCGCGGTCCGCGGCTTCGGCTACGACCACCTGCTGCTGACCACCGACGAGGCGCCGGGGCCGGCCCTGCGGGCGTTTCTGGCGCGGCGGGCGGCGCTGATCGCGCGGGGAGGGGGGTGAAGCGATTTCAGATTGGTGATTTCAGATTTCAGATGGGACGGCGCGACGCCGGCCTCTCTGGTTCCTCAATCTGAAATCTGAAATCTGAAATTTGAAATGGACGCCCCGCCCCTCCAACTTGGCCTGGTCTTCGGCGCCCCGGCGCTCGCGGTCGCGGGCCTCGCCGCGGTGGGCGTCCCGGTCGCCATCCACCTGCTGTCACGCGTGCGGCGCACGCGGGTGGACTGGGGGGCGATGCGCTTCGTGCGGCTGGCGTACCGGCGGCAGCGGCGGCGGCTGCGCTTCGAGCGCTGGCTGCTGCTGGCCACGCGCTGCCTGCTGGTGGCGCTGGCGGGCCTGGCGCTGGCCGGGCCGGTCTTTACCGGGGCGCTGGCGCGGTGGGGGACCGACGCCACGGGCGCCGGCGACGAAGGGCCCCTGCACCTGGTGGTGGACCACGGGCTGAGCGCTAAGGCGGAGGTGGGCGTGTCGATCGCCGGGGGCGGCGACGCGGCGGCGACCCGGTGGGCGGTGACCCTGCGGACCGCCGAAGCGCTCGCCGCCGCGGCGGACGCGGCGGGGCGCGGCGTGCGGGTGTGGTCGGCCGTGCCGGGGCCGGCGGGCGAGCCGCCGGCCGCCGCGGACCGCGCAGCGCTGACGCAGCTGACGGCCACCCACCGCCCGGCCGACCTCGCGGGGGCCTTGGCCCGGGTGAACCGGGCCCGCGCGGCCGACGTGGCGGCGGGGCGGCCCGCGGGCGTGGTGGTGGTGGTCAGCGACTGGTCGCGGGCCGCGGTGGCGGCGCTGGGGTCAGGCGTGCGGGACGTGGCGCCAGGCCCGGCGGCGGACCCCGCCGACGACGCGGCGTCCGGGCCGCTCGCCGGGCCGCTGTGGTTCAGCCCGCCGGACCCCGGGGCGGCCAACGGGCAGGTGGCCGAGCTCACCCCGCGCCGCGCCCTGGTGCTGCGGGCCGGCGGCGACGACGCCCCGCCCGCGGTCGTCTCGGCGCGGGTGACGCTCCGCCGCTTCGGCGCGGCGCTCGACGCGGGCGGCGCCACCCTGGAGGTGGCGCTGGCCTCTGCCGCGGCGCCGGGGTCGCCCGTGTCACAGGTCCGGCGCGCGGTGGACTGGTCGGCGGGTCAGGCGTCGGCCACGCTGACGGCGGAGCTGCCGGTGCCCGATGACACCCGCGGCACGCACGTCCTCACCGCGCGGCTCGTGGGGCCCGGCGACGTGCTGGCCGCCGACGACGCGCGCTACGCCCTTGTGTCGGTGCGTCAGGCGTTGGCGGTGACCCTCGTCGACACGCCCACCCGCGCGGCCGCGACGCCCGGGGGACTGCGCGGCGCGGACTTCGTGCGGGCGGCGCTCGACCCCGACGGGTCGGGGCGCGGGGTGGTCACCGTCACCCCCGCGCCGCCGGCGGCGCTGAACGCCGACGGGCCGTGGCGGCGGGGCGACGCGGTGGTGGTGCTGGCCCCGGACCGGCTGGCGGCCGGGGCGTGGGCGGGGCTGGCGTCGTTTGCCGACGCGGGCGGGGTGGTCTGGTGCTTTGCCCCGGCCCCGGCCCCGGCCCCGGCGGCCGCTGCGGACCCCGGCGAACCGGCGTGGTTCGGCGCGCTCGCCCGCCGCCTGGCGCCGGGCTGGACGTGGGCGCCGCGGCGCGACCCGCCCGCGGAGTCGGCCGACCTCGCCGACCCCGCCGACGGCGCAGCGCGGCGGCTGGACGCCGCGGCCCCCGCGCCCGAACCGCTGGGGCTGTTGCTGGCCGACTGGCCGTCGCTGCTGGCGCCCGTGCGGCTGGGCCCCACGTTGCCGCTGCGTGTGGCCGACCCCGATCAGGCGTGGCTGCGCGTCGACGCCGGACCCGCGGACGCCGATGCCCACGACACCGACGTGGTGCTGGCCGTCGGGCGGCGGGGTGCGGGCGCGGTGGCGCTGCTGACCGTGCCGCCCGACCCCGGCGCGGGGAGCAACCTGGCGGCGAAGCCGCTGTTTCCCGCGCTGCTGCAGGACGCCCTGCGGGCGCTCCGCGGCGTCCCGGAGCTCGACCGGGCACTGATTGGCCGCCCGCGGCCCGGCGACGGCCCGGCCGCGAAACCTCTGGTGCCGATCGGAGGCGGTGCGGACGGCCGCCCCGACCCGACGGAGCCGCGCGGGGGACCCGACCGCCCCGGCGTGTACCGCCCGCTTACTGACGCGGGCCACGCGGTCGCGCTGAACGTGGTCGCCGACGCGGGCGACCTGCGGGCGGTGACCGCCGAGGTGCTGCGCGAACGCCTGCGCCCCTGGGGCGACGCGCAGCCACTCAACCCGGCGGACCCGGGCGCGGCGCTGCGGCGCGACGCGGCCCGCTGGCCGGTGGGGCCGCTGCTGCTGGCGGCGCTGGCCGCGCTGGTGCTCTTCGAGATGCTGGTGGCCCGACGCTTCAGCCACGCCGACCTGCCGCGGGCGGCGCGTGGGGGAGCCGCTGCCGGCGCGACCGCCGCGGTCGCGGTCCTCGCGCCGCCGGCCGCGGCCCAGACGCCACCACCCGCCGCGGGGGGGTTGCTCGACCGCGCGCTGGGGCTCGACACGCTGAGCGTGCACGACGCCGCGGCGGGCCTGGGTTGGGCCCACCCCCTGCCGGCGTGGGCGTGGCTGTTCGTCGCGGCGGGCGCGGGGGTGCTCGCGTGGCTGGCCTACCGCCGGCTGGCCGGACCACGGTCCGCGCGGGCCGCCCTGGCCGCGTGCCGGGCGCTGCTGCTGCTGCTGCTGGCTGCGCTGCTGGCCGGGCCGCAGTGGGTGCGGCCCGACGAGACGGTCGAGCCCGACGTGCTGGCGGTGCTGGTGGACCGCAGCGCGTCGCTGGGCCTGACCGACCTGCCCCCGGGACCGGGCGACACGGGGCCACGTTCGCGTGACGCGGCGCTGGGGGACGCGCTCTTTGCGCGACCCGAACTTTTCGGGCCCGCGGGGCCGGGCGGTCCGGGCGGGCGGTCCGGCTCGACCCGCGAGGTGGCCTGGTGGGGCTTTGGCGACGGCGCCGCCGCGCTGCCGGGCCCCGACCCGGCGGCCTGGCCGCCCGCGGGGGCCCCCGCCTCGCGTCTGGGCGCGGGGCTGGACGCGGTGCTGCGGGCCCACCCGGGCCGCGCGATCGCCGGCGTGGTGGTCTTCACCGACGGCCAGAGCACCGACGCCACCGGCGCCGAGCTGCTCGCGCGGCTCAACGCGCGCGGGGCCGCGGTGTTTGCCGTGCCGCTTGGGGCCCAGGTGCCGCCCCGCGACCTCGCGGTGGCGCGGCTGGAGCCGCCGGACGTCGCGTTTGTCGACGACGCGGTGCCGGTGCGGCTGGTGGTCAGCGCGACCGGCGGCAACCCCGAGCGCCCGGCCGACCCCGCGGCCCACGCCGTGCGGCTGGTCGACGCGGCGACCGGCGACGTGCTGGACGAGCAGCCGCTGGACGAGTTCGATCGGCCCGTGCAGCTGGTCGGACGCGCGTCGGACCCCGGCCCGCGGGAGTGGCGCGTCGAGCTGGTGCGAGTGGGTTCCGACGTTGACCCCGGACCCGACGAGCTGAACCGCGACAACAACCACGCCGCGTTCACCGTCGACCTGATCGACCGGCCGCTGCGGGTGCTCTACGTCGAAGGCCGCCCGCGTTGGGAGTACCGCTACCTCAAGAACATGCTGCTGCGCGAGGCGTCGATCGACGTGAGCGTGCTGCTTCTGAGCGCCGACGACGCGTTCGCCCAGGAGGGAGACACGCCCATCACCCGCCTGCCCGCCGACGCGGATGAGTGGAACGCCTACGACGTGGTGGTGCTGGGCGACCTGCCGCCCGCGGCGCTGGGCGACGCGGCGGTGGCGCAGCTGCGCGAGCGGGTGAGCGGCGGCGGCGCCGGCCTGCTGTGGGTCGGCGGCGACAGCGCGACCCCCAGTGCGTGGGGCGGCTCGGGGTTGGAGGACCTGCTGCCCATGCTCCGGCCCGACACGGTGGGTCCGGCGCCCGCGGCGCGGTTCGCCGTGGCGCCCACGGCGCTGGCCGAGGCGCTGAGCGTGCTGCGGCTGGGCGACGACGGCAGCGGGGGCGACGGGGCCGGCGACGCGGTGGGCGGGCCGGCCGCGCTGCGCTACACCCAGCAGACCGGCCCGCTGAAGCCGACCGCCGAGGTGCTGGCCCGGGCGATGCCGCTGACCGACGATGCCCGCGACCCCGGCCCGCCGCCGGGCCTGGCGCCGCCGCCGCTGGTCGTGCAGCTGCGCTACGGCGCAGGTCGCAGCGTGTACGTGGCCACCGACGAAACCTGGCGCCTGCGCTGGGGCCGCGGCGAGGCGCTGTACGAACGCTTCTGGGTGCAGCTGGTGCGCCTGCTGGGCCGGCCCGCGGCGGGCCGCGGCGAGGCCGGCGTGCGGCTGGAAGCGTCGGCCCGCCGGCTGCCGGTCGGCGGCACGCTGGTGCTCACGCTGCGCAGCCGCGACGCCGCGGTCAACGCGCGGCGGCTCGCGGCCGTCCGGGCCGAGGTGCGGGCGGTCGGGGGCGGCACCCCGCTGGGTGAGCTCGAGCTGCGGCCGACCGCCGGTGACGGCGAGGCCGCTTCGCCCGGGGGAGCCCAGGCGTGGGAGGGCCGCTGGCGGGCCGAGCCCGCGGGACCCGACGCCGTCGAGGTGGTCGTCACCGAGCCGGCGCTGGCCGACCTGGATCTGACCGCCCGCGTCGACGTGGACCGCGTGGACGACGAGCGCCGCGTGGTCGCCGCCGACCGCGCCCGGCTCGCCGCCCTGGCCCAGGGCACCGGCGGGGCGGTGATCCCGCTCGACGAGCTGGAACGGCTGGCCGCGCCGGGCCTGATCCCCAACCTCGCCCGCACGCGCGTCAACGACGTCCGCGAGCCGCTGACCCGCGCCCCCCTGGTGCTGGGCCTGATCCTGCTGCTGGTCACCGTAGAGTGGACGGGCCGGCGGTTGATCCGGCTGGCGTAAGGGGCGACGTGATCCGTGGACCGTGATCCGTGATCCGAGCCTGGCGGATGACGCAGCGCTGAAGGAGACGGCGGACGATTCGCTGACGACCAAGTCCCCTGTGACCCGAGCCCGTCAATCCTTCTTACGGACCACCGACCACCGACCACCGACCACGGACCACAGATCACGGATCACGGATCACCGACCACGGAACCATGCACGACCTCGCCCGCCAACTCGACCAGGTCGCCCGCCGGGCCCGGCGCATGCTGCTGACCCAGCGGGTCTGCGGAGTGGTGGCCGCGGTGGTCGTGACGCTCGCGGTACTCGGGCCCCTGGATTACTGGCTTCGGCTGCCCGGTGCGGTGCGGCTGGGGCTGGGGCTGGGGTGGCTGGGCCTGGCGGCCTGGCGCCTGGTCCCGGGCCTGGTCCGCGCCTGGCGGTTCACCCCGCCGCGCGACGGGCTGGCGCGGCGGCTCGAGCAGCGGGTGCCGGCCCTGCGCGGCCGGCTGGTCAGTGCGCTGGAGTTCGGCCTGACGCCCGCCCGTTTCGCGCCGCCCCACGCGGCGCCCGTGACCGCCGCGCTCGCCGCCACCGCGGTGTCGCGCACCGGGGCCGACGCGGCCGCGGCCGGAATCGGCCGGCACCTGAACGAGATGGTCGACCCCGCGCCCACCCGGCGCTGGCTGGCCGCGGGGCTGGCGGCGGTGGCCGCCGTCGCGGCGGTGCTGGCCGCCGCGCCCGGCCCCGGGGTCACCGCGCTGCAGCGCTGGTTCGCGCCGCTGGGCGCCGCGGCGTGGCCCGCCCGCGTGGCCCTCGACGCGCCGCCGCTGCCCGCCGTGCTGCCGGTCGACACGCCCGCGGAGCTGCGCGTCGGCGTGACCCGCGGCGACGCGCCCGGGCTGCGGGTCTGGGCCCACCACCGCTTCGTCGCCGGTCCCCTGGCGGGCACCGGCGCCGCCGAACTGATGACCCGGCAGGACGACGCGGCGCGGCCGGCGGCCAGCGCCAAGGCCTCGGCCCGGCGGTACCGCCTGAACTGGGACGCCCCGGCCGCGGCGCTGCGCGCGGTGCAGTCGGCCGCCGACACGGGCGTGGCGGCGGACGTGTGGTTCACCGCCGGCGACGGCGCGACCGCGCCCCGGCGGGTGGCCTGGGTGGCCCGGCCGCGGCTGCTGGCGGCGGCGGCCGACGTGCGGGCGCCCGCCTACGCCGCGGGGCGGGTGCCCGATCGGACCCTCGATCTCGAACCCGGCGGCGACACGCTCGCGGCCCGCGGCGGGTCGACCGTGACGCTGCGGCTGGCCTTCAACAAGACCCTCGACGCGGCGGGGGACCGCGACGCGGGCGCGGCGGTCCAACTCATGCCCGCCATCGTCGCGCTGCCCGACGCCACCCTTACCCGGCCGGACCCGCGGTCCGCCGAGCTGACCTGGACGCTGCGGGAGAGCGTGACCGACACCGTGCGGCCGGTCGACGCGCACGGCCTGAGCGCCACCCCGCCGCCCACGCTGCGGTTCGTGGCCGAACCCGACGCGCCGCCGCGGGTGGCGTGGGAGACCCCGACGGCGGACCGGGCGGTGCTCGCCACCGCCCGCCTGCCGGTGGCGGCCGAGGCTGGCGACGACCTGGCCGTGTCGTGGTTGACGGTGAGCGCCGCCCGGGAGCCGGCGGGGTCCGACGGCGGATCCACAGGCGCGGAAGACTCACCCACGCCGCTGCCCGAGCCCTTCGTGCTGGCGCAGAGCACCGACCCGCAGGCCTCTGTGCGCGTGAGCGCGGTGCTCGACCTCGCCGCCCGCGGGGCGGAGCCCGGCGACGTCTTTACGCTCGACGCCGAGGCGCAGGACCTTCACGCCGCGGACGGCCCGGCCCGCGAGGCGGTCCGCGCCCCCAGCCGACGGATCTCGGTGATCACCGCGGCGCAGCTGGCCGAGCGGCTGCGGGCCGACCTGGCTGCGGTGCGGCGCCAGGCCGTGCGGCTGGAACGCGACCAGGCGGCGCTGGCCGCGCGTGACCCCGGGGCGCCGGCGACCCACACCCAGCGGGCCGCCGAGCAGGGCCGGCTTAACACCCGGCTCGACGCCCCCGCGGCCCAGCTGAACCAAGTGGCCCAGCAGATCGCCATGAACGGCCTCGACGAGCCCGCGCTGGCGTCGCTGGTGACCGACGCCGCGGCCCGCGCCACGCGAGCCCGCGAGGCGGGCGTGCAGGCCGCCGCGACCCTCGACGCCGCCGGCCCCGACGCGGACGCCGCAGCGCAGCCGCAGCAGGAGGCCGCGCGGGCGGCGCTCGCCGAGCTAAGCGCCCTGCTGGACCGTGGCCGCGATGCGCTGGGACTGAAGCTGGAACTCGCCCGCCTTCGGACCGAGCAGGACCGGCTGGCCCAGGACACCCGCGCGCTGCTGCCGCGCACTGTCGGCCGCGACGCGGACACGTTGGACGCCGACACGCGGGCCGCGCTCGCCGAACTCGCCGAGCGTCAGGCCGCGTTGGCCGAGGCCGCCGCTACGGCGGTGAGCGGAATGCAGCGGGCGGCCGAGTCACTGGCCACGGACGCCGATACGGCGGAGCCCACGGCGGATCAAACCGAGCCCACCGCCGAAGCCCTGGCCGCTGCCGACCGCGCCCGCGCCGCCGCCCAGGCCCTGGCCGAGGCCGCCGCCGTCGCCCAGCGCCAGGGGCTGGCCCCCGGCCTGCGAGACAGCGCCCAGGCGGTCGCCGACAACCGGCTGGCGCAGGCCGGTTCGGGGCAGTTGAACGCGCTCGAAACCCTCGACGCGATGCTCGAGCAGCTGGGAGAGGAAGAGACGCTGCGGCAGGCGATTCTGAAGCGGCGGCGGCTGGAGCTGATCGACCGGCTGCGCCGGCTGGTCGCCGATCAGTCGGCCGAGCTGGAGGCCTTGGCCCGCGCGGCCGACGCGGGCGGGCCGCTGGCCGCCCTGGCCGCGGCGCAGTCGCGCCTCTGGGTCCGCACCGTGGCGGCCGAGACGCTGGCCCGGGCCGCCGGCGATGGGTCCGCAACCCAGGCCGATACGCCGGCCGTCGCCGGGCACCTGGTGTCGGCCGCCGCGGGCCAGACCCGGGCCCAGCCGGCCCTGGCCCGCGGGTCGGCCGCCGACGCGCGGGCCGCCGAGACCAGCGCGCTAAGCGCGCTCGAGCGTGCCCTGACGGCGGCGCTGGCCGCGGAAGACGACGCGACGCAAGACGCCACCCGCGACGAACGCGCCGCGCTGCGCAAGGCCTACGCCGAGCTGGCCGACCGGCAGGACGAGCTGCGCACGCGGACCGCGGCGGCGGTACCGGCACCCGGCGCGGCCTTGCCCCGCCGGGTCCGCGCCGCGCTCCGCGGGCTCGGCGCCGAAGAAACCGCGCTCCGCACCGACGCCGCGGCCCTGGCGGAGCAGATCGAAGGCACGCTGGTCTTCAAGCAGACCCACGCCCGCATCGACGCGGCCGCGACCACCGCCGCCGAGACGCTCCGCGCCGCGGCCCCCGCGCCCGACCGCGCGGCCCGCGCCCAAAGCCGGGTGTCCACCCTGCTGCGGGCGATGGCCGCCGCGCTCGAAGACCCCGAGAAAACCCAGGACTTCGCGTCGGCCGACCCCGGCGGCGGGGGAGGCGGCGGAGCGGGCGATCCGCCCCCGCTGGTGCCCCCGCTGGCCGAGCTGCTGCTGCTGCGCGGCATGCAGCAGGCCGTCTACGATGAAACGCGCGGGCTCGACGAGCAGACCCCCGCCGACGTGGCCGCCCGTGCGGCCGAGCTGGGCGCCGAGCAGCGCGGGCTGGCGGACCTCGCCCGGCGCCTGATCGAGCAGCTGTCGCCCGCCGCGCCCGTGCCGAACCCCGAGCCGCCTGCGCAACCATGACGACCCGACCGCCACGAGTTCGACCCGACCGGCGTCATCGGTCGGCTGCGTGGCGGTGGGCTTGCCTCACGGCGGGCGTTACCGCGGTGACGGCCGCGGCGCAGACGCCGGCCCCGGCGTCCGGGCCCGGCCTCGACGAGCTTCTGGGCCTGGACCCGCCGCCGCAAACCCCGACCCCGACCCCGACCCCGGACCCGGCCGCCACGCCGGACCCGGATGTCGATCACGACGCGCTCCCGGCGTCGTCCGAAGAACCCTTCGCCGCCGCGGCGGCGCAGATGGAGCGGGCCGCCGCGCGGCTGGACACGTCGCGCGACCCGGGCCTGGACACCCAGCGGCTTCAGGAAGACGTGCTCGCGCGGCTGGACCAGCTCATCGCCGACGCGGTCAACAACGCCGCGCCGCCCCCGCCCGGCGGCGGGGGCGGCGGCGGTGCTTCGGGCCCGCCCGACAACGGCGACGCACAGCCCGGCGGCGGCACACCGGGCAACGGCGACGGCGCGGCGCCGGCCCCGGGTTCCGCAGCCACCCCCGCCGGCAGCACCGCGGAGGCCACGGGCGGTGAACCCTCGCCAGGCGGCTTCTCCCCCGGACAGGTCGGCCCCACGGGACCCGAGGCCGGCCCGCTGCGCGAAGTCCGCACCGAGTGGGGCGCCCTGCCGCCGCGCCTGCGTGACGAGCTGAGCAACGGCCTGGACGAGCCCTTCAGCCCCGTCTACCGCCGGCAGACCGAGGCCTTTTATCGACGCCTGGCTCAAGACGCCGCGGAGTGACGCCCAACGCGTTTCATCCCCAATCCGCAATCCCAAATCCGCAATCCCCCATGCCCCGCCACCTCTTCCTGCTCCTCGTGCTGCTCGCCGCCGCGCCCCTCGCCGTTCCCGCGGCAGCGCAGCGCGCCGCCCCCGAGACCACCTTCCGAGAGCTGCCCCTCGCCGCCCGCGCGGCGATCGACCGCGGCCTCGTACGCCTGGCGGCGATGCAGTCCGACGACGGCAGCTTCGGTGGCGGGCGCTATGGCCGGCACGTGGGCATCACCGCCATCGCCGGGCTCGCCCTCATGGCCGATGGCAACCTGCCCGGCCGCGGGGACCACGGCGAGGCCGTGCGGCGCGCGCTTCAATTCGTCCTGGCGAACGCCAACGAGGCCGGGCTGCTCGCCGCCGACACCAGCCACGGCCCGATGTACGGCCACGGCTACGCCGCGCTGTTTCTGGGTGAGGTTTACGGGGCCGGCGTCGGGGTCGATGACGCGAAGGTTCGCGCCACGCTCATCCGCGCCGTCCGCCTGATCGTCGACTGCCAGAACGACGAGGGCGGCTGGCGCTACCACCCCCAGCCCTACGACGCGGACCTCTCGGTCACCATCACCCAGATCATGGCGCTGCGCAGCGCCCGCAACGCGGGTCTCAGCGTGCCCAAAGAAACCATCGACCGCGCCGTCAGCTACGTCCGCCGCTGCCAGAACCCCGAAGACGGGGGCTTCCGCTACATGCTGCGCAGCGGCGGCTCGGCCTACGCCCGCTCGGCCGCCGGTGTGGCCAGCCTGCAGTACGCCGGGGTGTACGACGACGACGCGGTGCGCGACGGGCTGGCGTATCTCGCCGCCGCCGAGGGCGAGGCCGAGCGCGGCGGGCACTACCACTACGGCCGTTACTACGCGGCGCAGGCGCTCTTCCTGGCCGGCGGCGCCCACTGGTCCGAGGGCTTCCCCCGCATGCGCGACGAGATGGTGCAGCGGCAGCAGTCCGACGGCAGCTGGACCTCCAGCCACGGCGAGGCCTACGGCACCGCGATGAGCCTGATCGTCTTGCAGATGCCCAACCGGCTGCTGCCGATTTTTCAGAGATAAACGCGGGGGCGGGTTTGAAACCCGTCCGCGCGTCGCACGAACGCCGCCCCCGGCGCTCGCCCCGAGCCCCACCATGCGCCCCCTCACTTTCCTTGCGTCGATCGCGTTCGTGCTGACCCCCTCGGCGCTGCCCGCCGCGGCCCAGGGCCCGCTGCCCGTCACCGTGCTGCACCCCGACGGCACCGCCACTGACGCGCACCTGGCCGGCCTGTCCGACGGCGCCCTGCGCGTCTTCGACGCCGACCGCCGCCTCACGACCCTGACCCCCGACGCCGTCGCGGTGCTGACGCCGCACGCCGCGCCGACGCCCGCACTTCCCGGTGCGCCCGGCGCACCCGACCCGCCCGGGGTGCTCCGCCTGACCGACGGCCAACGCCTCGCCGGCGCGTGGACCGGCCTGGCCGACGGCGGCGAATCGCTGCGGTGGACCCACCCGGCATTCGGCACCGTCGCGGTGCCGCTGGACCGGGTCGCCGGCTGGACGGCCGCGTTCGGCACCCCCGGACCCGAACCCGAATCTGAATCCGGGCTCGGCGACGTCGTGGTGCTCACGAGCGGCGAGCGACTGACGGGCTTTCTCTACCTGCCCGACGACGCGGGGGCGGTCGCGTCGGGCGACGTGCTGATGCTCGCCCCCGCCGACGACCCCGCCGGGCTCGCGGTGCCCGTGCCCGCGGCTTCGGTCGCGTCGGTCACGCTCGCCAACCCGCCCGCGACGCGTGATCCGAGCGCGGACCCCGACGCCGCCCCCAACTTCAACTCCGCCCCCGCCCCGGCCCGCGTCACCCTGCGTGACGGCTCTCGGCTGCGGGCGCGGGCGTTGATTCTCGGCGCGGGCGACGCCGCCTTCGACGCCGAGGTCGCCGGCCACCCGCTGCGGATCGCGGTGCCCGCCGATGCCGTGCGACGCGTCGTGTTCACCGCCGGCGGGCGCGACGCCCACGACCTGACCGACCTGGCCGCGCAGGCGCCGCCCCCGGCTGCCGCCGACGCGGCGCTCTGGGGCCCGGGCGTCGCCGGGGCGCGGGCCGTGCCCGGCGGCCACCGGCTCGCCGCCCCCGCGCGGCTGGGGGTCGCGCTGCCGCCCGGCGCCACCTTCGTCGTCGGGCGGGCCGTGCTCGACCTGCCCCCGGGGATCCCCGCCGACCGCGCCCGGTGGGCCGGCTGCACGCTGCGGATCGGCGGCGCACCCGCGGTCGAACTCGTCCTCGACGCCGCGCACCCCGAGGCCCCGTTCCGCGTCGCGGTGTCGGCCGACGCCACCGAGCTGGTCTTCACCCTCGACCCTGGCCCCCACGGCCCGGTGCTGGACGTCGTGCGGATCGAAGACGCGCTCGTCCTCACCGGGCCGCATTGATTTCGCTTGAATCGGGCGACCGCCGGTCGCCGATCATGTGAAGCAATTGGGGTCGCATCTTGTATATGTGAAGCAATTGGGGTCGCATCTTGTATACGGCATAAGCGAGTGCCCGAAGCCACGGCGCAAGCTATGGATCACGGTCACGACATCATGGGCCATCTCGCCGGGAGCGGCAAAGTGGCGTGAGGCACCGCCGTCTGATGCCTTGCGGTCCGCGGTCCGCGGTCTGGTCGAGGTTTCACCGACGGCATGTTCAATAGGGCGATTCACCGCACCTGCGACCGCTGCAAGTGACATGTGCGCTTGCCCTAAACTTGCCGCATGTCCAAGCGTCGCCGCACCACCCAATCAACACCCCGGTCCGCCTCCGGTTCCCGCAAGAAGAGCAAGGCGACACCCGCCCCGGCCGCGGAATCCCCTGCGCCCACGCCCGTTACGCCCGTCACGCCCGCGGCGGGCGAGTTCCTCAACCGCGAGTCGAGCTGGCTGGAGTTCAACCGCCGCGTGCTGCACGAGGCGCTGGATGACCGCACACCGCTTCTGGAACGCATCGGCTTCCTGGCGATCTTCAACAGCAACCTCGACGAGTTCTACATGAAGCGCGTCGGGGGGCTGAAACGCCAGATCGAGGCGGGCATCCTGACCCGCACGCCCGACGGCTACACGCCCCAGGAGCAGCTGGCGATGATCCGCGCGATGGTGATGCCGATGCTGGCCCAGCAGGCGGCCTGCTTCACCGAAGAGCTGAAGCCGGCGCTGGCGAACGAGGGGATCCACCTGCGCGACTGGGCGGGGCTGGACGACGCGGGCCGCGCCCAGGCGTCGGCCTACTTCGAGGCGAACCTGTTCCCCGTGGTCACCCCGCTGTCGGTCGACCCGGGCCACCCGTTCCCCTTCATCAGCAACCTGTCGACGTCGCTGGGCGTCATGCTGCAGTACCCCGAGCCGGGCACGCCGGGCGCGGCGCCGCCGCTCAACGACGAGGACCCCGACTCGGGCCGGCTGCACTTTGCCCGCGTGAAGGTGCCCCAGGTGCTGCCACGCTGGGTGCGCCTGGAGGACGCGGGCGCCGAGAACACCTTCATCAGCTTGCAGTCGATCATTCGCCAGCACCTTGACCGGCTGTTTGAGGGCATGGTCATCAAGCAGGTCGAGCCCTTCCGAATCACCCGCAACGCCGACGTGGAGCGTGACGAGGAAGACGCCGAAGACCTGCTGGAGCTGATCGAGCAGGAGCTGCGCGACCGCAGGTTTGCCCGCGCTGTGCGGCTGGAGACCGACGACCAGCCGTTTCACCCGATGAACCGTTTTCTGATGACCGAGCTGGGGCTGGCCGACGACGACCTGTACCCCATGGCCGCCGAGCTGGACTACACCGACCTGTGGACCGTGCACGGCGCGGTCAACCGGCCGGACCTGAAGTACCCCGCGTGGACGCCCATGGTGCCCCAGCGCCTGCTGGACGCGGACACCAACATCTTCAGCGTGATCGACCGCGGCGATCTCCTGGTGCACCACCCCTACGAGAGCTTCAGCGCCAGCGTCGAGCGCTTCATCCGCCGCGCGGCGACCGACCCGGACGTGATCGCGATCAAGCTGACGCTGTACCGCACGGCGAAGGACAGCCCGTTCATCCCCGACCTGATCAAGGCGGCCGAGAGCGGCAAGCAGGTGGTGGTGCTGGTCGAGCTCAAGGCGCGCTTCGACGAGGAGCGCAACGTGCAGCTGGCCCAGCGGCTGGAGAAGGCCGGTATCCACGTGGTGTACGGGGTGGTGGGCTACAAGACCCACACCAAGACCTCGCTGGTGGTGCGCCGCACGGCCGAGGGGCTCAAGACCTACGCCCACATCGGCACGGGCAACTACAACGCCAAGACGGCGAACCTGTACACCGACCTGGGCCTGTTCACCTGCGACCCGCGGATCACCGGCGACCTGGTGCAGCTGTTCCACTTTCTGACGGGCCGCAGCCGCCATCGGACGTACGAACACCTGTTGATTGCGCCCACCAACATGCGGCTGCGCTTCGAAGAGCTCATCGACCGCGAGATCGCCCACGCCGATGCGTGGCGTGCGGCGGGGGGCCAGAAGCAAGACCGGCCGCAGGACGCCGCCGAGGCCACCCGCCCGCGCATCATCGCGAAGATGAACAGCCTGGAGGATCCCGAGATCTGCCGCCGGCTGTACCGTGCCAGCAACGCGGGCGTGAAGATCGAACTGATCGTGCGCGGGTTCTGCTGCCTGCGGCCGGGCGTTCCTGGGCTCAGCGAGAACATCACGGTCACCAGCGTGATCGGCCGCTTCCTGGAGCACTCACGCATCTACGCATTCAGCAACGCCGGCAACCCCGAGTACTTCATCGGCAGCGCCGACTGGATGTACCGCAACCTGAGCAACCGGGTGGAGTGCATCACGCCGATCTATGACGCGGGCGCCAAGCAGCGGCTGCAGACGATCCTGGACGTCACGCTTGCGGACCGGCGTCAGGCCTGGGCGCTGGACGCCGGGGGCGGATATACGCAGCTGCGGCCACCGGAGGCGGCTGCCGACGGGGAGCCGAACGACGCGGACCCCGTGACCGCCGGCACGCACCGGCACCTGATGTACCTCACCCGCCGGGTGGACGAGTAGGGTTCTCGTTCCGGCGGAACGTCAGCGCCCCGCGCTCGGCGCCGCAGGTCCGGCAGAAGTAGGCGCGCCCTTTCAGCGGGCGGCGGTGCCGGCTGTGCGTGGCCCCGCAGCCGGGGCAGGCCGCGCGCCAGCGTCCGGCGGGCATCGCGACCCGGGCCGGCGCGAGCCGCTCGGGCCGGGCGCCGATCCGCACGCACGCGGCCTTCCACGCCGGGCCGTGCCCGGTGGCGGGGCCCGCCAAAGCGTGGGCGATCTCGTGCAGCACGGTGTCACGCACCTCGTCGGCGTCGTTGGCCACCACGAAGTGCGTGGACAGCTCGATCCGCCGCGGCCCGTAGTGGCAGGTGCCCAGGGCGCGCTTGCGGCGGTTGAAGCGGAAGGTCCACGGCGGGTCGGCGGCGCTCAGGCCGTGCTCGGCCAGCAGCGTCTCGGCGAGGTGGCGGGCGGTGGGCAGGTCCATGAAGGCGTCCGCCGCGGAGCGCTTCGGGGGGGAGGCCGCGGGCGACGCGGTAAGCTAGGGCATGGGTCTGATCGCGTCATCCCCGTCCCCGCCCGCCGGCCGGCTCCGGGTTGCCCTGGCGGCCGCGGCGCTGCTGGGCCAGGTGACGGGCACGGCGGGCGGCGCGCCGGTTCCCGCCCCGGTTCCCGAAATACGCTTCGGCGTGACCGACCCGCCGGTCGTCGCGCAGCGCGACATCACCGTCCGCGCGCCGACGTCCAACCACCCGATCGACCCGACCCCGCGGCCGCTGGAGTGCAGCGGCATGGCGTGGGTCGGCGGCGGGCTGCTGGTGTCCAGCGACCGGCACGCGCACGCGCTGTTCTCGGTCGACGTCGACCCCGGGCGGGCGGTCATCGGCACGCCCGAGCCACGGGTGGTGATCCGCAACGAGAAGAACCTGCTGCGCGACGCCGAGGCGGTCACGGCCCGCACCCGCCCGGGCGGCGCGACCTCGGTCTACGTCGTCACCTCGCTGAGCCACGACCCCGCGGGCGAGCCGGACGTCAACCGCCGCCGCTGGGCCCGGCTTCCGGTGGACGACGCGGGCCGGCCGGTGGCCGCGGGCGTGCGGCTGCTCGACGCCGAGCCGCTGCGCGAGGCCATCGCGGCGCACTTCGACGCGCTGGGGGTGGCGCACTACGCCGCGTACACGCCCGACGAAGACCGCAACACCGACCGATGGGGCAACGTCGAGGGTATCGCGTTCGCGCCGACCGGCGACACGGCGCTGCTGGGGCTCCGCAACCCCCGGGCGCAGGGCGACGCGCTGGTGGTGGCGGTGGCGGGGCTCGACGACGCCTTCGACACCGGCGACGCCACCCGGGCCCGGGTGACGGACCTCGTCCGCCTGGACCTGGGCGGCCGCGGCGTGAGTGACCTGTGCTGGGACCCGCAGACCCGCGGCTACCTGCTGTCGGCCGGGCGGAGCGGCGGGCCGCGGCGGGCGGACGACCCGGCCTACCCGCCGGCGAACCTGGACTACGCGCTGTTCTGGTGGTCGGGCCGCCGGGCCGAGGCCCCGGTGCTGTTCGCGCGGGTGGCGGACACCAACATCGACGCGGTCTGCCGCGTGGGCGGCAGCCCGCTGATCGCGCTGGGGTCGGACGAGGGCGACGTGAGCGAGAACCGCGCGGGGCGGCAGAGCCTGCTGACGCTGATGTACTTCGCCGGCCCCGCGGAGGCCACGCCGTGAGCCGCCGCCCGCCCCCCGATCCGCCGGGTCCGCCCGAAGGGACCGACGCCGACGCGGCAGAGTTTGAGGCCAGCCTCGTGCTTGAAGTGGAGAAGCCGGCGGACTCCGGCGGCGGGGCCACCGACGGCACGCTGGTGCTGTCGGCGAGCCAGGACGAGCCGGCACCGCCGCCGGCCGCGGCCGTTGCGAAGCCCCCGAAAAAGGGCTCGAAGGGTGCCAAGGGTCCGAAGGGTGCCAAGGGTCCATGGGGTCCGGACGCCGCCGGCGACCGCTGGGCCGGCAAGACCATGGGCAAGTTCCGGCTGCTGCGGCAGCTGGGCGAGGGCACCATGGGCCGCGTGATCCAGGCCCAGGACACGCACCTGGGCCGCATCGTGGCGCTCAAGGTGCTGCGACGCGATGTCGCGGGCATCGACGGCGACACCTCGGTGCAGCAGTTCCTGCGCGAGGCCCGGGCCGCGGCCCAGATCGACCACCCCCACGTCGCGCGGGTCTTCGAGATCGACCGGCACCGGGGCTGGTGGTACATCGCCACCGAATACCTGGAGGGCGGCTCGCTGCGCAACCTGGTGAAGGCGACCGGCCCGCTCGCCCCGGCGCGGGCCTGCCCGCTGATCGCCGACGCCGCCGCGGCACTGGGGGTGGCGCACCTGCGGGGCATGGTGCACCGCGACGTGAAGCCCGCCAACATCATGCTGACCCGCACGGGGCGGGCCAAGCTGGTGGACTTCGGGCTGGTCCGTCTGGAAGACCCCAATGACCCGGCCGACTTCACCGAGCTGACCGTCGGCACGCCCGACTACCTCGCGCCCGAACTGGCCCGCGGCGAGCCAGCCACGCCGGCCGCGGACACCTACAGCCTGGGCGTCACGCTCTTCTACCTGCTGGTGGGCCGTGCGCCCTACCGCGGCAAGACCGTCCGCGACATCCTGAAACAGCACGCCGGGGCGCCGCGGCCGGACCTCCGCGAGCACGTGGAGGGGTGCACGGACACCTTGGCGGACCTGTTGCAGCGCATGATGGCGGTCGACCCGGAGGACCGCCAGGACATGGACGGTGTGGCCGCCGCGCTGCGGGCCGAGACGATCGGGCTCAACCCCCAAGACACGGACCTTGCCCTGCTGACAAACTCCGACGGATCCACCCTTATGGCGGCGGTCGGGCCCGAGCGGCACGGCAGCCAGACCGGGCTGCCCTCGCGGACCGTCCTGAAGCCGGCCGAGCGGACCCGCGCGGGCAGGCGTCGGGGGGTGTGGGCCGTCGGCGGGCTGCTGGGCCTGCTGGCGGCGGCGGCGTACTGGTGGCCGCGGGCGGCCGACCCCGGCGATCCGTTTGCCGACCACGCCTTGGACCGGGCGGCCTTCGACGAACGCTTCCCCACGGCACCCGACACCTACGGCGCACGCCCGGCGGGGGCACGTTTCGATCCCGTGGGGGCGCTGACGCCCGCGGGCGGGGCGGGCGGTGCGCCCCTGTTCAGCTGGGCCGCGGCGCCGGGCGACGCGGCGGACGGACGCGGCTGGGTGGCGGACCGTGACGGCCGGTACTACTTCAACCTCGACGATCCGCGGGCCACGGTGATCCGCGCCGACCGGGCGCTGTTCTTCGCCACGCCGGGCGGGGCGGCTGGCGCCGGCAAGGCGGCGTACCCGGCCCGGTAGCCAAGGCCACCGGGCCCGGTCAGCTGATGCCCGGAGAATCGGCAGGCCGCACCCGTACTCGGTCCGCAGACCGGTACGCGTTGCCGCCACCGCGCGGGGCGTGGGCGTGGGCGTGTTCGTCGTGAGGGAGCACGGCGGCGGCTTGAGCCACGAGGGCCGCAGAGGGAAACGGGGGTTCGATTTTTGTCCGTCCTTCAGAGCGAGCCGGGTGCGACCTGCAGGTACTGACCGCCGTTGGCCCCGGTGACGAAAGCCCGCAGCTCGCCGACCGGCTGGTCGTTGACCTGCACCACGTGCAGGCGGATACGCTTGCCGTTGACCAAGAGCTTCTTCTCCAGGAAGGACACGGCCCCGCCCCACTTGGAATCGCGTGAGGTGATGAAGACGATCTGGTCGGCGCCCAGCTTGCCGGCGGCTTCCAGGCCGGCGCTCAGGCCGCCGGACCCCGTGGCCCCGAGCGGGTCGAGGGCTTTGCCCAGCGGCGCGGCGGCGGCGGGGCCGTAGGTCAGCGGCCGGTTGATGAGCCCGTGGCCGTTGCCGTCGTTCATGACCGCGACGCTGAAGGTTGCGCCCGCGGGGCCGGGCCGGGTCAGGCCTTCGATGAGTTTTCCTTTGGCCCGGTCCAGCCAGGGTTCGGACCGCTCGATGGCGTCCAGCAGAACGACGGTGTGGCCCGGCCCTGGGTTCAGGCCCAGCACGTCGGGGCCGGCGGGGCCGGCGGTGGCGGCGGGCGGCGCGGCGGCGGGGGTTGGCGCCGGCGTGGTGGCCACGGGCGCGGTCGCGGCGGGGGCCGGAGCGGGGGTCAGAGTGGGGGCCGGAGCGGCCGTTGCGCGGACGACCGGGGCCTGCGGCGCTGCCACCGGCGCGGCCTCGGCGTTCACGCGTCCTCCGCGGCTGACCAGGCTGGTGAGCACCAGGAGCATCAGCAGCCACTCGGCGGCGAAGGTGGCCCAGCCGCCGATGGCGAGCCACTTCAGTGCCGGGTGCGCGGGCGGGCGGGCGGGGGCGATCTCGAAGGCGGCAGGCCGGGGTGCGGGGCGGACGGCGCCGGGTGCCGACATGCCCACGCGGGTGCCCGCGCGTGACCCGGCCGACGACCCTCCCGCGGCGCTGCGACCGGATCCGGATGAGCTGGAACTGTTCATAGGGGTACCTCGTCGCGTCGGGTCCGGCGGTGACGGGCCGGCAGGTGCGGGAACCCGCTTCCTATCGGTCAGCCCGGAGCCCCGCTTCTCGGGCGGGCTCCCGCTGACCCCCATCATAAGGCCTGACCCTTGAAAACCGGTCCCCGGTTGAGCGCGTGGAGTCCCCGGGCGGGGTCGCGGGGATGCGCCGCCGGCGCCGATTACTTGATATCGCTGCGAACCACGGTGCCGACGGGCACGCGCTCGATGGCCACGGCGGCAAAGGGGTGGGTGACGAACGCCGTCACAGCGGCGTCTTGGGCCGGGGCGGACGCGGTGCCCTGCACGTAGAGCGTGCCGCCCTTGCGTTGCAGGGCCGTGATGTCGGCGGCGAACCCGCTGCTGGGCTGCTCGCCCAGGGCCAGCAGCACCACCGAGTGGTGGTCGGCATCCAGGTCGACGCCGGCGGACGCGAAGGCCTGGCCCAGACCGGTGCCCGCGAGCCCCGCCACGTCCATCAGCTTCACACCGTAGTCGTCGCCGGTCAGCTGGTCGCCGCTGACCTTGCCCAGGATCGGGACGTCGATGGCCAGGGCCGGGCCCGCCGATGCGGGGGCGGCTTCGCGGGCCGCGGGTGCCTGCACCGGATCGGTACCGCAGCCGGCCAGGGCGAGGGTCAGCGAGAGGGCGAGGGGGGCGCACAGGGCGGCGGTGCGGGGGGTGATCGGCATGGGTTGCGTCCTCGGTCCGGGTGGGATGGGGGTGGTCGGGGTTGGCGCCCGCGCAGGGGCGGGCGGGATGCGTGAGATCGAGCCCACAGGATATCGCGGCCGGTCTGCGGGCGCCCGGCCGCGGCGGCACATCGCCCCGACCACCGGCCCGGACCCCCGCCGGATCGCGTCAGCGGCTCGCCAGCACCATCGCGTTGAACGTCCGGCCCTCGACCCGGTACTTCCGCTCGAAGTTGGTCCCCACCAGCTCGCCCGCGCCCGCCGAGGGCGGGGGAACGAAGGGACGCCGCTCGAAGAGGTCCACCACCCTGGCGGCGTGTTCCTCCATCCAGGTGAAGTAGTCCGCGTGATCGGTCGCGACGTGCAGCTCCCCGCCGGGCTCCAGCACGCGGTGCAGCTCGCGCAGGAACGGCTCCTGAAACGACCGTCGCTTGTGGTGGCGTTTCTTGGGCCACGGGTCGGGGAAGTAAAGGTGCACGCGGTGCAGGCACGACTCGGCGACGTAGTTGCGCACGAACACCGTGGCGTCGGCGTGCAGCAGCCTTACATTCTCCAGCCCGTGACGCCGGCAGCGGTCCGCGGCGTGCCGCCAGAACGCCCCGGCGTACTCGATGCCCAGAAAGTCGGTGCCGGGCTGCAGGCGGGCCTGCTGCACGAGAAAGGTGCCCTTGCCCGAGCCGATTTCCAGCTCCAGCGGGCGGGCCACCCCCGGCCCGGCGGGGGTCCCCGCGTCCCCCGCCCCGCCCGGACACCCGCCCCCGTTCCCCCCCTCAGACCCGTCTCCGAACCCGAAGAAGGCCCGCAGGTCGACCGGCCCGTGGTCCAGCGGGGGCAGCGTGTCCTGCGCAAAACCGTGGTGGCCGATATCCAGCCGCGGGGGTCGGCCCGCCACGTGGTCCTGATCGGGGTCCGACTGAAGATCCGGCTTGAGGTCGCACATGACCGGCAGAATAACGGCCCGCCCCCCCAGCCTCGCTCCACCGCGGCGGCTTCCCTCTCCTAGAGTGCACCGCGTGAACCGGTCCCTGTCCCCCCGAGAGCTTGCCCGCGTGCTGGGCGTCAGCGAGTCGTCGCTCAAGCGGTGGGCCGACGACGGACGCCTGCAGTTCGCCCGGACCGCGGGCGGACACCGCCGGATCTCGGTGCCCGAGGCCGTGCGGTTCGCCCGGCGTTCGTGCCTGCCGATCGTGTGTCCCGAAGCGCTGGGCCTGCCAGCCATCGACACCGACGCGCCCCCCCTGCGCGACGCCGCGGCGGAGCTGGGGCGGTCGGTGGTCGACCTGCTGGCGGGCGATGCCGACACCGCCGCGGTACTCGCCGACCTGCTGCACCGCGACCAGGCGACGCTCGCCCAGTCGCTCGTCACGGGCCTTTACCTGCGGGGGCACCCGCTGGGGTGGGTTTTTGACGCGGTGGTGTGTCCGGCGCTCAACGGCATCGGCGGGCTCTACCTGCACGACGCGGCCGGCATCTACCTTGAGCACCGCGCCTTCGATATCTGCGTGCAGGCGGTCAGCCAGCTGCGTGGCCTGATCCCGCCGCCGGTCGACGACGCGCCCGTGGCCGCGGGCGGGGCCCCGCCGGGCGACGTGTACCTCATGCCCTCGCTGATGGCGGCTGCGGTGCTGGCCGACAAGGGGTACCGCGTGGTGAACCTCGGCGCTCAGCTGCCGCTGGACAGCCTCCGCGACGCCGCGTCGCACTACGGGGCCTCGGCGGTCTGGCTCGCGTGTGCGTGCACCGACCACGCCCCCGACGAGGCCGCGGTGGGCGGTCTCGCCGCCGCGCTGGGGCGGCGGGGGGCCACGCTGCTGCTGGGCGGCAACGCCCGCCCCCGCGGCCTGCGGGCACCCAACGCGGTGCACGTCGCGTCCATGTCCGAGCTCGCCGCCTTCGCCGCGGGGGCCCTCTCTGAACCGCCTGCAGCGCCGCGCGCGGCGGCCGACCACCCCGCGTCCACACACGGCTGAGGCCCCGCCGACGCCGGTCCACGGGCGGCAACGCCCTGCGCCCGCCGCGAAACCCTCACCCCCGAACAGTCGATAACCCAGCGGAGCGTGCCCCCGGCCCGCGCCGCCCGACCGTGAGCAACGCCCCCCCCAACCCGAACGATGGCGGTCCCGACGTGGACCCGCGCCGCGTGCTGGCCAGCGACACCCTCGCCCGCCTGGGGACCTCGCTGCCACTGCGTCCCGGCCCGATCCAGGACCTGCTCGCCGCGCCGCCCAGCGGCCGCGAGGCCGTGACCGCGGTGGCCGAGAGCGACCCCGTGCTGGCTGGGCGGCTGCTGGGTGTGGTCAACGCCGCCGCGGGCGGCGACGGCCGGCCGCAGTCCGCCGGCGACGCGGTGGCCGACCTGGGCAGCCGACACGCCCGCGCCCTGGGGCTGGGTCTGGGCGTGCAGACGCTGGTGCGGGACGCGGCGGTGGGCGACGGCTGGCTGAGCGGGTGGTGGGACGTGTCGCTGGCCCGCGCCCACGCCGCCCAGCTGGCTCACACCGCGATCGACCCGCGCTGCGGACGCGTGGCCTACACGCTGGGGCTGGTCTGCGACGTCGCGCTCCCGCTGCTGACGCGGCTGGACCCCGAGTTTTACCGTGAGGCCATGCCCGCCCGCCCGGACACCCAGACCTGGTGCGCCGCCGAGCGCGAACGCTTTGGCCTGGACCACGCGCAGGCGGGGGCCCACCTGCTGAGCTTGTGGGACGTGCCCGCGTCGGTCTGTCGCCTGGTCCGGGGCCACCACGCCGCACCCGACGGCGGCCAGGACCTGCCGCTGCGCACCGCACTTTTCCTGGCCGGGCTCATGCCGCACGACGAGAACGACCACCCGCGTGGTGAGCACGCCGCCGCGCTTGCATCGCTTCACGCCCGCCTGCTCGCCGGCCACTACGCCACGCCGGCCAGCTTCCTGGAGTCGGCCCGCTTCGCCGCGTCGCGACAACGCCGCCGCGACCGCCCGCGCGACAACGGCCACGGGCTGGACCGCGCGGCCCTTCTGGCGGCGGCGGCGGCAGACTGCGTCGATCTGGTGACCCGCACGCACCGCCTGGAAACGGCCCGCAACCGCCAGGCCCAAGACCTCAGCACGCTGCGTTTTGAGGCCTACGCCGACCCCCTGACAAAAACCCTCAACCGACGCGGCTTCTTTGACCTCGCGCGGCAGCGGCTTGAGCGGCACTGCGGAGACCTCAGCGCCTGCTGCATGCTGCTCGACCTTGACCGGTTCAAGCCGGTCAACGACACCCACGGCCACGACGTTGGCGACCTGGTGCTCCGCGGCCTCGCCAAGCTGCTGCGCCGCAGCGTCTCGCGTACCGATCTGATCGGTCGGCTGGGCGGCGACGAGTTCGTCGTGCTCATCACCGACCTGACCGAGGCGGGCGCGCAGTCCGCGGCCGAGCGGCTCTACGACACCTGTCACAACGCGCAGCTGCGGGTCTCTGACGCCCTCACGCTGCAGCTGCGGCTGAGCCTGGGCGCTGTGTTCGAGCCGCGGCTCGGCGAGGGAGCGGGGCTGGACCAGATGCTCGCCGCCGCCGACGAGCTGATGTACCGACAGAAGCGCACCGGCCGGCCGGGGCTGCGCTACGGCCGCGTGACCCCCCACGCGTCGCCGGGGTTCGGCGATCTGGACCCGGTGGACGTCACCCCCGCGCCGCCGCGGCACGAGCACGCGGCCAGCGGCGTCGGCCTCCACGGGCAGGACTAACCGGACCCCGCCGGCCACGCCCTGCCTTCAGCGGTGCTCCTTGGCCCAGCGCGCCGCCGCCGCCCGGTGCAGCGTCGCGTGCCGGTCCGCCAGCGTCCGCAGGTCCGCGTGGTAGCCACCGCCGATGACCCCCGCCACCGCCGCCCCCGCGTCGCGGCACAAGTCGATCACCTGCCGGTCGCGTCGCGCCAGCCCGCCGTCGCTCAGCTCCAGCCGCCCCAGGCGGTCGTCGCGGTGCGGGTCCACGCCCGCGTCGTACAGCACCAGATCCGGTTTCACCCGGGTCAGCACCGCGGGCAACGCGTCCGCCAGCACCTCCAGATAGCGGCCGTCTCCCACGCCCGTGTCGAGCGCCACGTCGTGGTCCCCCGCCACCTTCCGCGACGGGAAGTTCGCCCCGCAGTGCATCGAAAACGTGAACACGTCGTCGCGCTCCGCCAGGGCCGCCGCCGTCCCGTCACCCTGGTGCACGTCCAGGTCCACCACCAGCACCCGCCGCGCCAGCCCGCGGTGCCGCACGTCCGCCGCGGCCACCGCCAGGTCGTTGAAGATGCAGAACCCCGAGCCGAAGCCGGGATGGGCGTGGTGCGTGCCACCCGCCAGGTTGCACGCCAGCCCGTGTTCCAGCGCCAGCTCGGCTGTGCGGACCGTGCCGCCTACCGCCGTCACCGTCCGCCGCACCAGCCCTTCGGACCACGGCAGCCCGATGCGCCGCACGGCGTCGCGCCCCAGCGTGCCGTTCGTGAACGCATCCACGTAGTCGGGCGTGTGCACCCGCAGCAGCTGCGTCCGCGTGGCGGGCGGCGGCTCGTGCAGGTTCGAGACGCTCGCGATCCCCTCCTCCACCAGCAGGTCCCGCAGCACCGCAAACTTCCCCATCGGGAACCGGTGCCCGTGGGGCAGGGGCGTCACGTAGTGGGGGTGGTAAACGAGAGGGAGCAATTTCAGATTTCAGATTGAAGATTTCAGATCGCGGACCACGCGCCCCATCCGGCTCGGCCGTCGCCAGCGACCGGTTTCAAATCTGAAATCTGAAATCAAAAATCTGAAATGGCCTTACGTCCGCCCCACCCACGGCGTCTGGTCATCCGCCGCCTCGGCCGTGTCGAACGCGTCCATCAGCTTCTTCACCACCTGCTCGCGCAACGGGTTCTTCTCGATGGCCGCCACGTTCGCCTCGGCGTTGGTCGTCGAGGTCGTGCCGCAGATCGCCGAGTGCACGCCGGGGTGGGCCAGCGTGAACTTCAATGCGATCTCGGGCCACTCCACCTCGGGGTGACCCGAATAGCCCAGGTCTGCGGGCGACAGGCCCATGCGCTCGAAGCGCCGGTGGTACTCCGAGGCGTAGTCCTTGTACATGCCCTTCTGGCTCTGGGGGCTCTTCCAGGCCGCGTTGGCGATCGGCCGCTTGGCAATGAACCCGGTCTGGTGCGCCCGACACACCGGAAGCACCGTCCTGAGGTTTGCCTGGTCGCACAGATTGACCGAGGTTTCGATCACCGCGATGTCGGGCCGCGCCGCCGCCCACACGGCGGCGCTGTTGTCGCCCGAATAGCCCGCGAAGCGGATCTTGCCCGCCTCGCGCGCGGCCACCAGCGCGCCGATCGCGTCGCCCTTCTGCAGGGTCTCCAGGTCGCAGCTGTGCAGCAGGCACACGTCCAGGTGGTCGGTCTTCAGCCTCTCCAGCGAGCGGTCGATGGTCGCCGTCAGGCGCTCGGGACTCCACGGCTCGCCCGGCAGGCCTTCGTCTCCCATGCCGCACTTGCTCACCAGCGTGAACTCGGAACGCCGCGAACACACCGCCTCACCGATCGCCGCTTCTGACCCCCTGTACGCCGCGGCGGTGTCGATCAGGGTCACGCCGCGGTCCAGCAGCACGTTGAGCAGACGCCCGATCTGGTCGGGCCCGGTGTCGAGGAAGCCGATGGGGGCCGCGCCGTAGCCCAGCCGGCTCACGGAGAGGCCGGTTCGGCCGAGTTCATTGCTTCGCATGCCGGCATTGTAGCGGCGCGGCCGCGCTGTTCCCGGCGTCGCGCGACTCCGCCGCGAAGGCCGGCACGCCGCGGGGCGCTTCGCGGTTCAGCGGGTCCTCCTGCGGCTCGTCCTCCACGAAGACGCCGCCGGCCTCACCGCCGTCCGACCCGTCGTAGTCGTGGGTGATCTCCTCGCCGGGCCGGATGTCCACCAGGGTGGCAACCGTCAGGTCGTCGTAGTAGGCCGCGTTCGCCGGCGTCGCGTGGTTGATGTACTTCAGGTCGTTTGACACACGGAAGCCGGTCTCGTCGTCGAGCCACAGCACGTGCGGGCCGTCCTCGTTCACCGCCTCGCCCTCCAGCGTGCCGATCACCGTGTCGGCGGGGATCCGTGTCTTGGCGAACAAACCACGCCCGTGGATCGGGCTCTCGCGTACTTCGTACATAGGAAAATCACTCGCAAACCAGAGGGGAGAGATGACGACCCACCGGGGCCGAGCGGCGGAGATCTTACCGACCGATCGTCGATCGGTTGCCGCCGCGCGTGGCGCGACCGAGAAGGTTTTGGCGGCGTCGGGGTCGCGGGGTGTTTCTGGCGGGGGTCCGACCCCGAACCGGCACGACCGCGCATCGTCTAACCTCGGCGCATGCACCACCGCACCCTCAACGAAACGCCCGTCACCGAAGTCGGCCTGGGCTGCTGGCAGATCGGCGGCGGCTGGGGCCGCCCGTGGGACGACGCCACGGCGCAGCAGATCATGCGCGCAGCGTACGGCGCGGGCGTGCGCTTCTTCGACACCGCCGATGTGTACGGCGACGGCGATGCGGAAAGCGAGCGCTCCGTGGGGCGTTTCCTGAGCGGGCTGACCGCCGAACAACGATCGAGCGTCTTTGTCGCCACCAAGCTGGGCCGCAACGGCATCTACCCCGACGGCTACACGCGGGACAGCCTGCGGGCCGCCACCGACGCCAGCCGCGAACGCCTGGGCGTCGACAACCTCGACCTCACCCAGCTGCACTGCGTTCCGCACGACGAGCTGAAAAAAGGCGACGTGTTCGACTGGCTCCGCGAACAACGCGACGCGGGCCTGATCGCCCGCTTCGGCGCCAGCGTCGAGAGCTGCGAAGAGGGTCTGACCTGCCTCAAGCAAGAGGGCCTGAGCAGCCTGCAGGTGATCTTCAACGTCTTCCGCCAGAAACCGCTCGACGAGCTGCTTCCCCAGGCCAACGAGAAAGGCGTCTCCGTCATCGTGCGGTTGCCCCTGGCCAGCGGCCTGCTCACCGGCAAGCTCACCCGCGAAACCGCGTTCGCCGACGGCGACCACCGCCACTTCAACCGCGACGGCGCCGCCTTCAACGTCGGCGAGACCTTCGCGGGGCTTCCCTACGCCAAGGGCCTGGAACTCTCCGAGGCCGCCCTCACGCACTTCCCCGCCGGCGTGGCCGCGCCCCAGGCCGCCCTGCGCTGGATTCTCGACCACGACGCGGTCACGGTCGTTATTCCGGGCGCCAGTTCTCCCGGGCAGGCCCAGAGCAACGCCGCCGCCTCGGACCTTGCCCCGCTGGGCAAGACGGTCCACGCCGGGCTCGCCACGTTCTACCGCGACCAGGTCCACGCCCACATCCGCGGGCCCTACTGAGCTGTGATGAACGAACGACTTGGATAAGTCGATAGGCTGTTTCACCTGATCCAGACCGTTCTCCCCTTTGCCCTCCCCACAGGAAGCGCTATGACCCTGCAAGAAGCCGTCGCCCTCGTCCAGAAGCAGTTCGGCCACGAGGTCGGCCCCGACGACGCCGTGGACGCCGCCACCCTCGCCGAGACGCGTTCCGCCTACGAAGCCGCCCAAGAAAGTCACCCCTGCGTGATGGCCGTGGCCCTTCAGGTGTGGGCCCACGAAATTACCCGCCAGAACATGGCCCGCGGCATGGCCGCGGCCAAGCAGGCCCAGGCCCAACAGCAACAGGGCGGCGCCCCGGGTGCACCGGGCAGCAACTTCATGGCTCCGCCCCAGGGCTAGGCCCAGCGTACGAAATCGGTGTGCCGCGATTTGAGGGCTGCCGAAGACCACGATGCTTGCGGCGTCGAGCGCCCGCCGCCGCTCCTGCTGTCGTTCTCGTCGTCAGCCGACCGGCGGCACCGACACCTGGCAGCACATCTCGTGTTCCACGAGGTCCGGTCGGCGCGGGTGCGGCATCGAATCGCCGGTGGCGGCAAAGCCCATCCGCCCATAGAGCTCCCGGGCGGCGGGGTTGTTCGAAGTGACGTGCAGGTGAACGGCCGACCGGGCCCGGCCCGCCGACCAGCCGAGTACCTCCTGAATCAGATCGCGTGCGATGCCGCGTCGGCGAAACGCTGGGTCCACCCACATGGAGACCAGCCAGACCCGCGTGGCGTCCTCCGTGTCATGAACTGCGGCGACTAAGCCGACCGTCTGGTGGTCGTGCCAGGCCATCCAGGTCGCGCTGCGACACGGATCGGTCCACTGCCGGGTCTTTTCCTGCCACCCCTCGACGCTGATCCGAGATTCTTGGTCGTAGGTTGAACAAAACGCGCTGGGCACACCCTACAGGGCCCGCAGCCTGACCCCGCGCAGCGCCACGTGGTCCGCCGCGGTGGCCCGGCGGACCACGTGGCGAAACGCAAGTCCCTTCGGGTCAGATCCGCCGCTCATCGCGCTCTTTCGTCGCCGCGGCCACAAACTCGCTCAGCGTCATGCTGCCTTCGCGTCTGAGGTACCGTTCAGGACTTTTGTCAGCTCATTGGTGGACAACAGGCCGCTCGACAGCAGCCCGTCCCATGCGTCAAGGCAGCGGTCGGTCAACGACGGATCACCTGTAGCTTCGGAGATGAGTCGTAGCACCAGCGGTGCCAATGCCCGGCCGGCGGCTTCGTAGAGCCAATAGTCCCGATCGGCTTGCCGAATATTGGTTGCCCGACGCTGCCGTATCAGACCATCGACCAGCGACAACCAAGCATCGGCCAATCGGGCGGGACGATCGTGGTTCTCCGAAACTGTGCCCAGAAGATGGGGTCGCCCCTCTCGGAGGCCTTCGGTGTCCAGACGTTGCAAATACACACACACAAACCGATCGATGTCGGAACTCGGCATCTGCCAGAATAAATCCTGTCTGACGACCTGAGCTGCGATATCGAACACTTCCGGTTCAGGATCTTCCATGCCAACTATGAGACCGTCGATTCTGTTCTTCTCCGAAGCGCCGCTACCCTCCGCTTTGGCCAGCGTTTCCATTGCTGCTTTCCGACTTTCGAGCGACCACGCTTGCGCACTGGTCGGGTCAATCCCGGCACGGACCGTTTCATCGAAGCGGTTACAAAATAGCCAATAAGCGGACATCCAACTGGAAGCAACAGCACGGGCGTGTTCGCCGGGACGGTCGCGTAGTTCTACGAGTAGCTTTCCGATCGGATCGTCTTCGGTGCAGTTGGTGTAGCTAAGAAAACGCCCCACCTGATGGGTGTCCCAAATCAGATCTTCTGCGTCGCTCGTTACGGTCAGAAACATCGATAGGGCTTGTTCTCGATTGATATTTAGCCAAGCGGTACAGCCTTGCACCGCGGCGGTACGGACCGGCAGGCTAACACTTACTGAAGCGGATTCGATTGCCTGCTGAAGCGCAGACAAAGCGTGGGTTTGTTTGGTGTCGGCGTAAACGAACTGAATGAGCGCCAGAATCGCCCGCGGTTGCCGCGCGTTGATCACGCTGGTCTCAATGTCGTGACCTGAGGGGCCTTCGTCAGACAGACGCACCGACCACGGTTTGTCACCGTGATCGCCGCAGGCTTCGTTTCGTAGCCAGTCAACGACGTCAGCAGGCCAAGCGATGTCGTTTCGGTTTCCGATGACGTCGCACACTTCCGCCCGGGTATAGGTTTCGGGCGAATGGGTGACTGTTCGACGCACCAAGGGAATCACGCCCTCGCTCGTTGCGGGGGTCCAATCGTTCATATCGTCGGTCAGTCGGTGCGAGTAACGCTTGAGATCCTTCTCTTCCTCCAAGGATGCGACCGCCAAGACTGACCGAACGATCTGTTCGGGAAGATCATCCGGAAAAGCCTCTGACAGGCGGACGAACCGGTCGGGTTCGTCCATGGCGGCTTGCCGAAAAGTAGTGGCGACATACTCGGGGTCGGAAGACTCGAAGCTGCCGAACCGGCGTCCGCTGGAACGGGATCCGGGGTTTCTTGCGAGCTCTGCCGTGTTTTGCATTAGCTCACGCCATTGCCGGTCAGTGAATCGACGCGCGGCTTTAGCCGGAATCGCTGAGCCAACGAAACCCGCCTTGGCTTCGGGTCGTGGGCCCGGCATTTCGTGCCGTCCAAACTTCCTCCGCCAGACCCCGCACTGATCTTGCAACCGTGGTTCAAGCCGGTACATCGGAAGTGTGGACAGGAGGCGGTGGTGGGTGATTCCCACGTAGCTCCAGAATCGTTCGTTTGGTCCGGTGGCGTCAGGTTTTCGTTGGTTGACGTTTAGTGTCACACGTGTGTCTTGCCGAGTCGGGACAGCAAGGATCGTGTCGATTAACGCGTGGAAGTACTCATCGCTGCACCGTACGCCGAGGTGTCGTAACGCCATCCGGGCGGAATCTTCCGGGTAGGTGAAGTGGGAGTCAGGGTTGACCGTATTCAGCGTGTGAAGGAGCTCGGGTGCGTCGATGAGCCATTGCACCGCTCGGTCGGCGTAGGGCTTAGGCAACCGGCGGAGGGCGACCGTCAGCCCGCGGCGGGTCCGACGATGCATCACCGTGGAATCAATTGTCGGCAACAGATCACAGAAATCTTTCGGCCGGCGGCGGGCAATGCGGCCGAGCAGGGTCCATGTGAAGCGCTCAAGGCCATCGCATTTGCGTTGAGCTTCGTATTCCAATGGCCAATGCTTGTGACCCGCTGTTTCGATGTTTGAAGGCGTCCCCTTTGGATCCTGAGCAGTGAAGTAAGCGTCGGCCCGGCCGAGAAAGTGCTGGACGGATTCAAGGCTCGGAAGACCGGTCATCGCTACCGAAAGCTCCGCCAAGGCGTGCGGATCGAACCCGCGCTCCCCGATAGGCTCGTTGCGATCTGGACCAGTTAAGTGCCGCACCGAGAAGTCAAGATCGGCTGACAGCATCCGCAGTGCCCGATTCGGCGCCCTCGCGGTGACCGACGACCACCGGGTCATCCTGCTGGAGGCGAGGCCTTGCGACACCAGTCGGCAGCGGAGGTCGAAGAGGGCGTCGCTACCCTCGTTGATCGGGAGGAGACTGAGCCCGTCGGCCACTTCTCGTTCCGCCGAATCTGGGGCGCCGCGGAGGATCCGATCGCATTGATCGGCGAGCGTCGCTTCGCCAGATTCCAACCCGTGGGCAAGTTCACGGGCGGCGAACCGACGCAGGCGTTCGTGATCGCCGGCGAGCCAGCTTTCGATGGATCCGGAGGTGAAGAGTGCTTTGAGCCACGGCGTTCGGCGGAAGAGGACCGTCGAGAGGAGATGGCCGGCGAAGGAACCCGGATCGTCGATCTGGTTAATTTGGTGTTCGATGAGCCGATCCAGCAACCTGGCTTCGGCGGACGACGGATTCGGGACTTCACGGAGGAAAGACATGACCGTGTGGCGAGCATGAAATCGGATCGCTTCGTCTGTCAGCAGCCCCGAGAGATCAGCCATGAACCGAAAGGGGTCACGCTCACGGCAGAGCCACAGCAGCAGGCGGGTGGACTCGGCGGCGAAGAGAGAGGGCGGGAACTGCTTGAAGAACGCGGTCAGGGTTTCACCGGTTCTCTCGAAACGTACGAACTCTGCTTCGGCCATCAGGAAGTCGGCGAAAGTCTGATGCCGGAACATCAGTTCCTGTTCGCTCGTTTCGTCGATGATCCCCGCTGATTGTAGAAACAGGCGAGCCGTCTTTGACATCGTAACCGTGCGGCGGGGCGTTCTGAGGCTGCCCCGCTGCTTCATCCGTTCGGCAACCTCGCGGCAGATCGCCATGACGTCAATCTGAACCCCTTGGTGGTCGGCTCTCGCTTGAGTTTCTGTGAGGTAGTCGCCTAGCAAATCCGCGATGCTGCGGATTCCCTCGGGATTTTGCCGTCGTGAATCGGGCAGGCCGAACCACAGCTTCATCGCCTGCGGGGTTTCCAGAATTTTTTTTACGCCTGACGGCAGCGCCTTCCAATCGGCGTCAGATATCCCGAGAAAAGATTTTCTTTCGTTTTCGCTCAGCGGCGGCGTCTCCACGGCCACGGACGGAAAGGCGGCACGAAGCGCTTTCAGGCCGGGGTTTTCCTCCAGGTCGAACGACCTCGCAATCGCCACGACCCGTACCCCGCCGGGAGGGAACGACAAAACGGCCTCTTCCACCACGTCTTTGAGTGCCGCCAGCGCTTCGCCATTGTGGCCCGTAGTCCAGCGGATGGCGTCGAGCTGGTCCAATACCAATACGGGAACAGCAGGTCCTCCGGAAGCGGTCCGCAGTGTCTGCCCAACGGTGCCGGGGAGATCGCGTATCGATGCGAAGTCGGCGGGAGATGTCCCCAGAGAATGCGTGTCCATCCGTAGGGCCAGGACCGGGTGACCTCTCTCGATGAGCTTCTCGACGACCGCGAGGGCCACCCCGGATTTCCCGCTGCCGCCGCCGCCCGTCAGCCAGACCGTCGTCGCCGGGTCTGCAGCGATTGGCTGACATACGGCATCGACAACGGTCTGAGTGGTCGCTCTGGGGATTTGTCGGTTGTTCACGAGGAAGGGTCGAAGCCCGTCGCAGTACAACCGGGTTCTGGACTCGATAGCCTTCAAGGCAAGGCTTCGGTCGATGTGGGCTCGGGGTTGGATTCCGTGTCCGGCGAGGTAGGTGAAGGCGTCTTCCGCGGTCCGCTCGATCCGGAACTTGCTCTCAGAGAAACGATGCAGGTGAGCGATGACGTGCTCTGCGTCTGCGGTGTCGAAGAGGAACCTGGCCGACGTAACGGACATTTGGTCGATGAAATGTTCCGCAACGCATTCGACCTCGATGCGCTGAAGATGAGCCAGTACGGCGGCATCTTCAGGGGGGACGTTCTGGGGGTCGGCCTTCGCCCACGCCGATCGGATGCGGTCGCTTGCGGCGGCCTGGTCTTTCGGGCGTGTTTCGGTGAAAACCGAGGCGTCTGTCGCGTTTCGGGCTTGCGTAGCGAGCGATCGGACGACGAGAGCGGGGGTCTCGGACCAGAACCAAAACCGGCATCGACGGTCTGCTTTGAGGGCACGCAGGGCTTCGGCGAGAACCCCTTGGGCGTCAAGATTTGCGGCGGACCAGCCGGTCTTGTTTCCGTTTTCTTTTTTGCAGCTGATGTAGGTGGTCGTGCCGTCGGCGTGGTTGACTCCGACATCCGGAGCATCTTGAGTTCCCTGCCGGGGCTGAAAGCTCACGGACTTGATCCCGGATCCGTTCTCCATCGCCCGAAGCAGGTGCAAAACGAAAACCGATCGCTCGTAGCGGGTGCCGGTCAAGGTCGAAATACCGCCGGGTTCGGACGACATCAGGCTTCCTCAATGTTCGCGTTACGTCGATCAATCACGGTTCGACACTCAGGTTTTGAGCAGATGCTCGGGGGGTCTGCCGGCATCGCGGTTGCCGAATCCACCCGGAAAATCTTCATGACTTCGTCGCCGGAAAATTGATGACGATACGGCTATTTTGGATTCGTAGAACGCTCAGGATTTGGTGCCGTGGAGGGTGGACCGGGCTTCTTCGTGGATCTCGGGGGTGCCGACCGCGACTTCGGTCCCGTCGATCGTGAGCGTGGCCCCGGCGAGGGGCAAGCCAGCGCGCGATGGCATCTGCCGGGACCCGCACCGTCAGCAGCCGCGCGTTTCGGTCGGCCGGTGGCGCTGGTCGACGCAGGCCATGGACGCCCACGTCGGTGGCATCGTGCAGCCAGTCGAGCTGCTGTCACAAGGCGGCGTAGAGCGGGTAATGGTGGTCACCACCAGTTTTTCCGCTCACTTGGCAACGAAAAGCAACATCGACGTGCATCGCGTGAAGATAGCGGAAGTCCCCACGTGAATGCAATCGATGTATGAAAAATATTCGGTTTCGGGGCAGGAGAAGTCAGGGATTCCTGATTCGGTGCACGCACATCGGAGCGTGAAATCGCGGTTTAGGAGTTCAAAAGGCAATTTTTAGGGGGCGGAGGGGTTTTAGCTGCAAATGAGCGCACGCAAGTTGCCCGGGCGTCGGGGGTAGGCCGCGGGCGTCGCGGTTTTGGGACCGCACAACCAGCCGATTTGCAAATGCCTGCACGCAAATCTGGGGCGCAAAACCGCTTCTAGGAGCGGGGAAAGACGATTTTGGTGGAGGGAGGCTGGTGATTTGCAAACGGCTGCATGCAAATGTCCTTCTGCCGGTTCAACTGGGAGAACCGTGGATCACGCCCAAAAGGGGGCGTAGGCCCACTTTTTGGTTCCGACGCCCGGATCGCTGGCTTTCTTGATGAGTGTGGCGTCGAGGGTTTTGCGGATGATCCGCGATACGCGGCTTCCCTCCGACGGCTCGAGACCAAAACGCTTACGCAGGCTTTGGTTGGTCAGCGGCTTGTGGGAGAAGTGCAGCAGGCAGGCGTGCCAGTAGCAGGCACGGATGAGGTCGTCCGTTTCCATATCACCAAAGGCACGGGGGCCGAAAAGCACGGACAGGGTGTTGTCGCCGGGGGTCTCGAAAAGCGGTGCGGGAAGCAGGGCCAACTCGGTGCTGGCGACGACTTTGTCGATGCCGCTGCCGCGTTCTTCGCAGATATTGATCCGCCTCATAAACGAGGCCAGTGCCTCGTTCCGCGAACGGGGCGGGTGGTCGAGGAACCGTTGGACTTCGATGAGTGGGGCGCCGGGGTTACTGATCTCGAGCCGGTCGGCGTAGATCTCGACGACGGGGCCGGCGCCTTGGACGCCGAAGTCCTGATGGATCAGCGCGTTGGGGAGTAGTTCGCGGATGGCCGCCGGGGGGTAGCCGCGAGTTTCGCGAAAAGCGGGTCCGATGTACTCCGACGCGGGCAGGGCGGCGGTGATGTATTCGATAGCGCTTTCGAATCCAACCGCGTAGCCCGGGGCCGGGGTGACACTGCGTTCCCGCTCGGTGTGAAGCTTGTCGGTGCCGGTGTAGCGGATGATGCGGAGCGCTTTGCGTTTGAGGCCCGGGAACTCATTGAGGTCCTTGGCGAACAGAAGGCCGCCGAGATTGGTGATGCTCCAGCGACTGCCGGGATCGCGGACGAGCATGGCGTCGCGTTCCAGTTGTTCCAGAACGGCCGTTCGAGTATCGGGGGCCGGTTCCCCGAGCAGGTCGAAGTATTTCGCGTGGTCAAGCAGGTTGGTGACGTCGGCGGGGCTCAGGTCGCCGAGAGCAATCCGAGATTCAAACGGTGTGCTGTCAAAACGCTTCCAAAGCTGCTCTTCCAAGTCCGGGTGTCGGTCGAGCCGGACGGTATGCGGACCGACGCGGATGTAGCGGACCTTTTTGAAGGCCGTAGGAGTATGGGCGGCGGCGGGAAACCGGATGATACCGATGGGTTGGCCGTTAATCGTGAAGTCCCGGATGAGGGTCGCGGGGGTCGGGTCCACAAGGCCGCGGAGCCAATTCGTGAAATCTTGACCGCCTCTTTCTCCACCACCGATCGTTTTGGACTCAAGCCTTACCGTGGTTCCAACGACGCGGTGGTCTCCGTCGTCAATCCCAAAAACGATGTAGCCGAAGGGTTTCTTTGCAAGTGCGGCAGCGTTGCTGAGGCCGCTGACGTTCTTTCCTATGGTCTCTGGATCGTCGTTATTATTTTTGAACTCAAACCACGTTGCTTCCCGGGGTTCGGTCAGTAGCTCGCGGATCACGGCGGCGAGTTGTTCGTCGGTCGGGTCACTCATTCAGGCGCCTCCGGATGCCACAGCAGCTCATCGAACGCTACCCCGATTTCCGCTGCTGGTTCGTCTTTCATAGCGATCGCATTTCGCGCTCTTCCGTCGCCGCGGCCACAAACTCGCCCAGCGGGATCGCCCCGCGGTCGCCGTCCGTGCGGTGGCGTACGCTCACCGTGCCCGCGTCGGCGTCCTTGCCGCCGACCACCAGCATGTAGGGCACCTTGTCTTCCTGGGCGACCTTGATCTTGCCGTTCACCCGGCTGCTGCTGGTGTCCATGCGGCAGCGGAAGCCCGCGGCCTTGAGCGCTTCAAGCACCGTCTGGCCGTAGTCGGTGAACTTGTCGCTGATCGGCAGCACCCGCACCTGCTCGGGGCTCAGCCACAGCGGGAAGGCGCCGTTGAAGTGCTCGATCAGGCAGCCGATGAAGCGTTCCATGCTGCCGAAGGGCGCGCGGTGGATCATGATCGGCCGGTGCTCGGCGTTGTCGCTGCCGGTGTAGCTCAGCTCGAAGCGCTGCGGCAGCTGGTAGTCCACCTGCACCGTGCCCAGCTGCCACTCGCGGCCGATGACGTCCTTCACCACGAAGTCGATCTTGGGCCCGTAGAACGCCGCTTCGCCGGGTTCTTTGCTGAAGGGCACGCCCAGAGATTCAGCGGCGTCGGTGCACGCCTTCTCCGCCGCGTCCCAGTCGCTGGCCTCGCCCACAAACTTCGACGAATCGGGGTCGCGCAGGCCCACCCGCACGCGGTAGTCGTCCATGCCCAAAGTCTTGAACACGATCTTCACCAGCTCGATGCAGCCCAGCACCTCGGCCGCCAGCTGGTCCGGCGTCACGAACAGGTGCGCGTCGTCCTGCGTGAAGCCGCGCACGCGCGTCATGCCGCCCAGCTCGCCGCTCTGCTCCCAGCGGTAGACCGTGCCGAACTCGGCCAGCCGCACCGGCAGGTCGCGGTAGCTGTGCTTGTCGCTGGCGAAGATGCGGATGTGGTGCGGGCAGTTCATCGGCTTGAGCATGTAGCCCTCGATGGTGCCCTCGGTCATGCTCGCGGTCAGTTCGGAACAGCTGCAGCCCTCGTCGGCGAGCTTCTTGAGGTGGTCGCGCTCGACCAGCGGCGGGTACTGACTGTCCGCGTAGTACGGAAAGTGCCCCGACGTGCGGTACAGGTCCAGCTTGCCGATGTGCGGCGTGAACACCTGGCTGTAGCCCTGCCGCTCCAGGTGTTCGCTGATGAACTTCTGCAGCTGGTCGCGCACGACCGCGCCCTTGGGCTTCCACAGCACCAGCCCCTGGCCGACCATCTCGTCGATCTCGAACAGCCCCAGCGCCCGCCCGATCACCCGGTGGTCGCGGGCCTTGGCCTGTTCCAGGTTTTCCAGGTGCGCGTCCAAGTCGGCCTGCGAAAAGAACGCCGTGCCGTAGACGCGCTGGAACCGATCGCTCGTGACGTCGCCGTGCCAGTGCGACGAGGCCACCGACATGACCTTCACCGCGCCCAGCAGCCCGGTCCGCGGCACGTGCGGGCCCTGGCACAGGTCTTCGAATCCATCGGGTGATTTCAGATTTGAGATTTCAGATCGAACGATCTCGCCCGTGACGTACCAGGAGAGGGTGTCGGCGCCCTTGTCGATGGCCTTCTGGGCGTTGTCGATCTTGTATTTGTTGCCCTCGGCCATCAGCCGCTCCAGGCCTTCCACTGGATCGAGCTCGTATCGCGTGAACGGCCGGTCTTCCGCCACGATGCTCCGCATCTCGTCCTCGATGCGTGCGAAGTCCGTCGTCGAGATCGGCGTGTCCAGGCTCAGGTCGTAGTAGAAGCCCGTGTCCAGCGGCGGCCCGTAGGCCAGGAGCGTGTCGGGGAACAGGCGTTCGATGGCCTCGGCCATCACGTGCGCGGTCGAGTGCCGCAGCAGGTAGAGCGCATCCGCCTCGTGGGCGGCGTCGCGCCACTTGCTGATGCCCTTCTTGTTCTGCCGCGGTGCCGTGACCAGGGCCACCGTGCAGTCGCCGGGCAGCGGCCGGCTCACGTCCACCAGTTCCCCGTTCACCCGCGCGCCGATGGCCGCTTTGGCCAGTCCCTCCCCGATCGCCGCCGCCACGGTGTAGGCGGTGGCCCCGTCGTCGTGGGACTGGGTCGATCCATCGGGCAGGGTCACGGTCAGGGGCATGTTCGTTTCGCCTTCGGCGAGGGGGAGATGGGACAGCGGGACCGGGCAGGATAAACCAAACCCCATGCCCGGCCGCGGTTTTTTACCCCCGACCGGTACAATCGAGCCATGTCCGCCGCCCCTAAGCCCCGCATGACCGTCGAGCAGTTCGAGCGTTACGCCGCCGAAAATGGCCCGTGCGAACTCATCGACGGAGAGGTCCACCCCTTGTCACCCGCCAGCCCGAACCACGGCGAGATCACCGGCAACCTGCACGGCTTCATCTGGAACCACGTCCGGGAGCACCGGCTGGGCAAGGTTTACGCCGCCGAGACCGGCTTCCGCAGCGGCCGCAACCCGAGCGTCCGCGCCGCCGACGTCGCCTTCATCGCCCGGGACCGCCTGCCCGACACCCAGCCGCCCGGCTTCGGCACCGTCATCCCGGATCTCGTCGCCGAGACCGTCTCGCCCGGTGACCGCTCCACCCAGGTCACCGCCAAAGTCCGCTGGTGGCTGGACGAGGGCGTCAAGCAGGTGTGGGTTGTCGATCCCCAGCCCCGCACCGTCACCGTCTACCACGCCGACGGCAACGCCCGCATGCTCACCGAGCCCGACGAACTGACCGGCGGCGCGCAGCTGCCGGGGTTTGCGCTGCGGATCGCGGAGCTGTTTGGGTAGTTCGCCGACCGGCGGCGAAAACCCTTGGGGATCTTCGCGCCACGGGGTAGATTGCTTCGATGCTTGACGGGTTCCCGACCACCAAGACGTGGCTTTACCGCCCCCTGATCGCCGACGGCAGCCCCGAAGCGATCGACGTCTTGAACGAGCACGCGTACCGGACCTACGGCAAGCCGCTGGTGGGCTGGTACCGCGGCAGCAGGTTCCACCACCGCTACGGGCCCACCGAGGAGTCCGAGACCGGCGAGGTGCTTTCGCGTTTCGTCGCCGGACGGTTGCTGGACATTGATTACTGGCGGAAGTGGGAGGCCAGCGGTCACCCGCTGCGGAACTGGCTGGTGAGGGGCTGCAAATACACCATCAAGGAGGGCGAACGTCAGACGCGCCGGCAGCGGAAGCTCCGCAGACGGCTTGACGAGCGCCCCGCGCTCTGCGTCGATCCCGTCATGCCGGATCATGTTTTGGAGCGACGGCTGATCCTGGGCCTGGTTCGGGCGTCGGTGGCAACGGTGTGGGCGCAGCACCGGGCGGGGGTGTCCCGCGCCGGCGGGCCGACCACCGCGGCGGGCCGGCTCGCATCCCGCCACGGGCGGGTGCTGATCCGGTGCTGCTGGCGGGGCGAGACCAACCGGGCCGTCGCCAAGCGGTACGGGTGTACCGTGGGTCAGGTCGTCAACTCCAAACGCGCCGGGCTGCGCGACCTTCTGCGTGAGATAAAGGATCGCCTCGGGATGGAGGGCGTTCCGCCGTCCCGCATCGAGGATGAGATCCGGTACATCGTCGGTTTGCTGGGTCGCGGCCACGGCCGCGACTGATCCCGGTGGTCGGCCGGACCCACGAATCGACTTGCGGTGAGCGAGCCATGCGTGAAGAAGCGGGCGACGATCCCGGCGTGTCCGCGGCGCACGCGCTGCTGACCTCGGCCTTTGCCCTCCCCACCGAACCGATCGACGAGTTGACCCGCCGGCTGGCGTTCGAGCCCGCGGACCGGGTGCTGGAGCGAGCCGCCGCGTGGTGGCCCGCCGCGTCGGACCCGGGTGGTTGGCGGCCCGATCGCCTGCCCGCGGCCGACGCCGACACCCTGCGGGGCTGGGCCGGGGCCAGCAAAGGCGCCTTCGCCGCGGCGGAGGTGCGGGCGCGGCGCGACAGCGCGCTGCTGGGGTTTCTGGTGGCGGTGGCCGCGGCCCGGGTCTACCGCGGGGTCGAGATCACCACCGTGTCCCCCGACACGCTGGAGCGGTGGCTTGCCGACGCGGCCGGCGCGTGCGGGGGCGACCTCGCCGAGCTGCTGGCGTCCGCGGCCGAACGCGGCCCCGGGGAGCCCACCGTCCACGGCGAATCCTGAAGAATCGGGGATCGGCGCGCACGCCGCCGACGCTTGGTGACTTCCGTGGACGGGGCCGCGACCCTTGCCGCCTCGATGAACGGCGCACCATGACCAACCCTCACTCCGCCCGCGCCCGCGTCGAGCAACCCGGAGCAGGCACCCGGGTCGAACGCCACCTGCTTCAGTCCTACGCCGGTCCGCTGCGCGACTACTACCGCAGCACGCCGTGGTACCGCGTGTTTGGGCACCTGCCGGGCTGGCGTCCCGAGGTCGTAGTGCGTGATTTTCTGGGTTCGCTGGCGGAAAACGACTTCTTCCGGCCGGCCGCCGGGGTCGCCCCGGACCGGCCGCTGCGCTCGCGGCTGGCCGACGGCCTGCGTCGCGACCTGCGGCGGCGGCGGCGGGACGAGCGCCGGCATCGCATCCCATAGCATCCGGGTGGGGGGCCGCGGGCGCCGCGCGGCAGTGCGCTTCCCGGTCCCGACGCCGCGTCTTCGTTTCAACCCGACCCACGCCATGTCCCACCCGCCCCCGCCCCCCGACGACGCGGACCGTCCGACCGGCGCCGGTCCGCCGGGCGGCACCGAGGGGGTGTTCAGTCAGACGTTTGCCCCCCGCGAGCCCGAACCCGGCGAGATGATCGGCCGCTACCGGGTGGGTGACAAGCTGGGCGAGGGCGGCATGGGCACGGTCTACCGCGCCGAGCAGCAGACGCCGTTCCGCCGGCAGGTCGCACTCAAGCTGATCCGCGCCGACCGCGACACGCACGGGGCGGTCGAGCGGTTCAACGCCGAGCGGCAGGCCCTCGGGGACCTGGAACACCCGCACATCGCCACGATCTACGACGCCGGCGAAACCCCCGGCGGCCGCGCATACTTCGTGATGGAGCGGGTGGACGGCGACCGGATCACCCGCTTCGCCGACGCGCAGCGTCTGACCCTCGACCAGCGGCTGGCGCTGTTCGTCCAGGCGTGCGAGGCGGTCGAACACGCCCACGAGCGCGGGGTGCTGCACCTGGACCTCACCGCCGCCAACGTGCTGGCGACCGACGCGGGCGGCCGGCCGGCGGTCAAGGTGATCGACTTCGGCATCGCCGCCGCGCTGGGGGAGGGGGGGCGAGCGGGCACCGCGGCCGACGCTCCCGGCGACCGCGACGCGGCGGAAGGAGAAGGCGCCGCCGTCTTCGGCACGCGGGTCGCGATGAGCCCCGAGCAGGCGGCGGGCCGACCGGACCCGGACGAGCGCGCCGACGTCTACGGCCTGGGCGTGCTGCTCTTTGGGCTGCTGGCGGGGGTGTGGCCCCACGCCCCGGACAAACCCGAACCGGCTCTGGATGCTCCGCCCCCGCGGTGTTCCCGGCGGCTCGTGGCGCTGCCCGCGGACAAGCTCGCCGACACCGCGGCCGCCCGCCGCCTCAAGCCCCGGGCGCTGATCCGCACGCTACGGCGCGAGCTCGGCGCGATCCCGAACAAGGCCATGCAGCCGCTGCGCGAGCAACGCTACGCCACGGCCCGGGCCCTCCGCGACGACGTGGAGCGATACCGCCAGCGCAAGCCGCTCGCCGCCATCAAACCGTCGTCGGCTTACGTTCTGCGCAAGTTCATCTCACGGCGCCGCCGCACGCTGACGGCCGCGGCCCTGGTGCTGGGCGTCACCCTCGCGGGCGCGGCCGGCATCGCCTGGTCCCGGGCCGACGCCCGCGAACACGCCGCCCGGGTGGGCGCCGCCGCGCAAGAGACCGCTCGCGAAGCGCAGCTGAAGCGCCGCGCGGCCTACCGCTCGAACCTGCTGGACGCCCACAACGCCCTGGACCGAGGCGACGCCGCCGTCGCCCGCAGCAGGCTGGATGCCTGCCCCGCGTCCCTCCGCCACTGGGAGTGGGGCTGGCTGCACGCGCAGGCCCGGGGCCCGTCGCGGGTGCTGCCGCACGCCGGCGACGTGCTCGACGCGCGGTTCAGCCCCGACGGCTCCGAACTGCTGACCGCCGCGGCCGACGGCCGGGCGCGGGTCTGGGACGCCGCCACCGGCGAACTGCGCCTGACGCTGCGCGGACACACCCACGTGGTGCTCTCCGCGGCGTGGTCCCCCGACGGCCGCCGGGTCGCCACCGGCTCGCGTGACCGCACGGTCCGCGTCTGGGACGCGGACACGGGCGACTCCACCGCCGTGCTCCGCCGCCTCAAGCAGACGGTCTGGGCGGTCGGCTTCGCCGGAGACGGAGCGCAGGTGGTGGCCGTCGGCGACAACCAGGTGGGCGTGTGGGACGCGGCCACCGGCGAGCCGGACCGGCAGTTCAGCACGCCGCCGGCGGGCTGGCGCGGGATCGCCCGCGACGACGGCTCGGTGCTGCGGGGCCGCCCGGGCGGCGGGCTCGAACCCATCGGCGTCGGCCGCACCGGCCGCGGTTGGCCCAACGGGGGGCGCGAAATCGCCGAGGCGAAGACGGTCACCACGGGCGGCGCCGAGGCCTTGCTGCTGCGATGGACCGACGGCGGCGCCGAGCTGTGGGACCCGAGCACGGGGTCCACCCTCCGCGCGATGGCGGGCGTGGCGTCGCCCGTCACCTGCACCGCCTGGCACGCGCCCACCACCACCGTGGCCACCGGTCACGCCGACGGATCGGTCTGGTGGCACGGCGCGAGCGGACCGGGGCAGCGGCTGCTGGCCGAGAGCGGGCTGCCGGTCACCGCGTTGGTCTGGGGAACGAGCGGCCGTCTCGCCGCCGGCGACGGCCGGGGCGTGATCCGGGTGCTGAACCTTGGCATCTCGGTCATCGATGCGGCGGGCGGAGCGGCGGGTTTCGCGCCGACCGAGCCCCGCGTGCTGACCGGCCACGGCGCCGCCATCACGGCGTTGACCTTCGACCCGGCCGGTCGCCAGCTCGCTTCCTGCGCCGACGACGACACCGCCCGCCTTTGGCGTCTCTCGGATACGCCCGCGGGTGGCCCCGACCGTCAAGTGCCCGGGGCGGCGACGCTGGCCTACGCCGGCCCTGCGGCGTCGCCGTCCCCCGAGGGGGCCGCCTCCGGGTTGCCGACCGCCCGGTTCAGCGGCCCCTGGGGTGGTCTGACGGCCCGTGCCAGCTCGTGCGGCGGCATCGGGCTGACCGGGGGCGACGCTGCGGTTCTGCTGATAGGCCACGGAAAGCCCGTGGACGGCCTCGCCTTCAGCCCCGACGGACGGACCCTGCTCAGCCACGGCCCCGACGGCACGATCCGCCTCTGGTCCACCGCCCTCGCCGATCCGAACGGGCCGGCCACCCGCCGCGCGGCCGCGGTGATCCGCTTGCTCGGCCGCCGCGGCGCCCGCGCGGCCGCGTGGAGCCCCGACGGCCGGTGGTTTACCACCGGTAACGGCAACGGCACCGCCCGGCTGTGGGAGGCCGCCACCGGCCGGCTGCTGGCGACCTGCCCCGGCACCGGTCAGGCCGTCACTGCGCTGGCCTTGGGTGGCGACGCCCGCCGGCTCGCGGTCGGGCACGCCGACGGCATCACCGCCCTCTGGGACCTGCGCCCCGGCGACCGGCGCGTCGTGCTCCGCCGCCACGCCGCCGCCGTCACCGGCGTCGCCTTCTCACCCGATGGCGCCCGGATCGCCACCACCGCGGCCGACCGCACGCTGCGGATCTGGGACGCCGCCGACGGTGCGGGCCTGCTCACGCTGCCGCTTGACGACCCGTCCGCCACGCCGGTGTTCGCCGACGCCGCAGCCGGCACCGACCGCGGCGTCTCCCACACCACCCCGCGGGCCGTGCTCGCCGGGGGGCCGCGCCCGCCCCGGCCCCGCGCCACGCCCGCGGAGCCAGACCCGGCCCCGGCCACCGCCCGCTGGGTGCCCGTGAAACCCGCCGGCCCGCGCGGGGTCGATGCCGCGCTGACCCTGCGGGTCACGCCCGGCCGCCGGTTCGACCTGCTCACGCCGATCGGCCCCGGTTCGCCGCCCACCGACGCTGCCGCCGCCAAGACCCTGCTCGCACGCCTGTCCGTGCGGGCCGACCGCATCGACGCCCTGCTGGGCCTCGCCGCCGCGGCCGGGCCGCGCCCGCGCATTGTCGCGACGCCGGGCGACGCGTCACGCGATGCCGTGGTCCGTCTCGGACGGTTTGGCGGCCTCCAGTGCAGCTTGCTGCCCGACGCGGGCTGGCCTTCCGACTACCCGCCTGCCCGCGACCCGATCCCGGGCCTGACCGAAGCACTCGTCCGCAACGCCTTCCACCTCGCCCCGCAGCACGGCGAGTTCCGCGGCGGCGTGGTGCGGCTGCTCTCCATCCTCGCGGCGCAAGCCGATCCCGACTCCCACTCCACCGCGATCGACCTGCGCGCCCACCTCGCCGCCACCGAAACCCGGTACGCCCGCGGCGCGATGTCCTTTCTCGACGCCTTCACCCGCCGCGGCGCCCTGTTTGCGGCCCGGCACCGGTTCCCCGACGCCCGCCCCTCGACCCGCCGCGTGCTCTACGCCGCCGCCATGCTGCGTCTGCACGCGACCTGCGGCGGCGACGCCTGGCTGCAACGCTTCTTCCGCATGCTGGCCACCGCGCCGCCCGTGTCCGGCGAAACCCCCGACGGCGTGCTGTGCCAGGCGACGCTCTGGTGCGCCGCCGCGTCCGCCGCCGCCGGCCGCGACCTCACCCCCGAGTTCGTCGACCGCTGGCGGCTGCCGATGCGCGCCGACCTCCGGGCCCGCTTCCGCACCACCGACTGGCCCGCGGCGGCCGCCGACTTTCCCGCCGCGTGGGCCCGGCTGGCCGTATCTGAAAGCGGTGTCGCCCCGCTCACCTCCGAATCACTTGAAAGCAGCTAAGAAAATCACGCGGTCGAGCCCCGCCGCCAACCCATGCCCCACGGCAAATAAGGGAATCCCCGCGCTATCAAGACCACGTGAAACCCCGCACAATGCCCCGTTGTCTGCGTCAGCTTCTCAAAGGGATCCCGGTTTGCCCGCGTTTCACCCGTACCCATCACCAGCGCGTGGCACCTCCCACGCTTTCACCCTCATCGAGCTGCTCGTCGTCATCGCCATCATCGCGTTGCTCATCGGCCTGCTGCTCCCCGTGCTGGGCAGCGCCCGCGACGCCGCCCGCGCCACGCGCTGCGCCAGCCACCACCGCCAGATGGGCGTGGCGGGCGCCGCCTACGCCGCCGACCACCACGGCCAGATCCGCGGCATGTGGACCACCACCAACCCCCGAAAGACCCGCGAGCGTCCGCGCGACACCCGCTGGTACCTGGGCCTCGCCGCGTACCTGGGCAACAACCCCGCCCGCCTGACCACCGTGGGCAGCGGGCGGGCCCTCGTCGCCAGCACCGCCTTGTTCGAGATCGTCCGCGGCCTCAACTGCCCCGCCATCGACCCCGACGACGGCTTCAAGATGCGCGACTGGAACCAGGACGTCGTCGGCGGCACCACCATGGGCGTCAACAGCATCTTCAACCTCAACCTGCCGCCCGACGTCGTTGCCGCCGGCCGGCACCCCGAAGGCCGCATGGTCAAGCTCAGCAAGGTCCCCCAACCCAAGGCGATGCTCTATTTCGCCGACGGCTACGGCCTGCTGCGTTCCTTCAGCGACCAAAACGACTACACCACCGCCACCAGCTGGAGCGGTCAGACCCAGTCCCCCTACCGCGTGGGCCTGTACGGCGGCAACCACGCCAGCCCGCCCACGAACGTCGACCACCTCTTCTCCCCCCACCCCGACGACGCCAGCCACGGCGTGTTCCTGGACGGGCACGTCGAGCCGGTCAAGGGCGGGGTCGAGCGGAAGACGCTGGATCCGTGGAATGGGTGAGGGGCGAACCACCGAATAGAAGCCATTTTCCCACCACCGGCACCACTCGATTCGCCGGGAACCCGTGGGTGGACCTGACGGGCTCGACCGCTCGGACACGGCGGTACCCCGTACCGGGACAGTGACGCCCGGATCGAAACTCGCAAATACACTGCCGGTGAGGATAATTCAGCATGCGGATCAACCTATTGACAGCGGTCGCACTCTCGACGGCGTCGGCATCGCCGCCGGCCCTCGGCCTGAGCGTCCCGGTCCGGCCCACGGCGACGTACCTGCAGGCGTTCCGCGACCGGACCGCGCCGCAGCGGGTTTACACGGGTATCGAGAACGCCCTCGACCCCGAGTCGGGCATCACCGGTTTCACCGGGGTCGACCTCGATGCGCTGGGCTGCCAGCCCGGCGACATGCTGTCGCTCACCACTTTCGGGGGCACGCTCTATGCGCCCAGCGATCCCGATCCGGTGGGCGGACTGCGGGGCCTCACTGCGGTGTTCAGTGAAGACGATGAGGTTCTGGGCCGCCGCAACCGCAACCGGGTGACGGGGGCGATCGATGTCCCCGGCCTGCCCGAGTTCCTCACCGAACCCACCGCGAACGGTGATCGAGACACGGACATCCCCGAGGACTTTCTGATCTTCACGACGGAGGTGGCGGTCGCGATTCCGGCCGGGGCGCGTTTCCTGCACTTTGCGGTGATTGATACTTTTTATTCCGACAACCTTGCGGGAACCCCGCAAACCCACATCGACATCGTGGCCACGCATCTGGCGGTTCCGGAACCCGCTTTGGCGCTGCTGTTATCCGGCGCCGCCGCGGGGACGGCTCTCGTCCGCCGCCGGCGCGGGTAGGGGCTGCCCCCGCCCCGCGCGGTTCCGATCGGTCCGGGGCCCCGCCCAGTGGGCAACCCCTGCGTGCCGCTCAGCGGCCGGCACTCGCCGACCCCACGACGCCGGCCCGGGGGTCGACCAGCCCCGCCGCAATGGCGAAGCGGGTGAGCCCGGCCGTGCTCCCGACCCCCAGCTTGCTCGAGATCCGCCGCCGGTGCCCGTCGATGGTGCGCGGGCTCAAACCGAGCTGGTCGGCGGATTCACGGGCCGCCAGCCCGGCCGCGAGGTGACGCAGCACCTCGGTTTCGCGGCGGGTCAGGTTCGCGTGGTGTGCCGGTCCGTCGCCCGCGGGCCCGGTGCATGCCGGCGACGCCGGGGCCCCGAGCAGGGCGGTGGTGATCGCGTCGGCCGACCCGGAAAGATGGATGACCCGCTGGTACCCCGGCGGTGGTCCGGCCGGCCGGACCACCGCCGGGTCGTAAGAGCCCAGAAGAAGCTCGGCCGCCGGCCAGAGCGCACGCAGGCACTCGGGCGCCGGGATCGCGGCGCCGCCGTCCCGGTCGCCGACCACCAGGACCGCGTCGGCCAACGCGCCCGCCGCCGCGTCGCAGAGTGCGGCGGGTTCCGCCTCAGCCGCGACGACCACCACCCGCGGGGAGCCACGCAGGAGTGCGACCAGGCAGTCACGCCCCAGCCCCTCCGCGGCATGAATCACGATCTGAAACATCGTTGCACCTCTTGGACTCGGTTCCGACCCACCATCAAGGCCACGTGACACCCGCCGCCTGCACCCGCAGAAGGCCGCGGCGCCCGGCACGGTGCGCGCCGGGTGTTCGTTTCAGACGCAAAAGCCGAAATTGACGCCCGCCGCCCACGCGGCCACCGAGCCTGCGGCGGGTCCGGCATCGCGGAGGGAATGCCCGTTTCTTGCCTGAAATGCGCTTTTTCGGGATGCACGGGACAGCGGATCGCGATCCGCGGAATGAAGTCTGCATCGGACTTGTGCGCCCGCGGACCGGTGGTAGCCTTGCGTTCGATCAGGGTGGCCCCGCCGCGGCGGGATGGCTATTTGCACCACTCCACAAGGGATCTGTCGTATGTCGGATGTTTTCACGTATCGCGGTTTCGCGCCGGCGCTGATGCTTATGAGCACGGGTGCGGTGCTGGTCCCGGCCGGATCAGCGGCCGCGGCGTCGGTGGCGGGCCAATGGAACGAGGCGCTGATCGAGGCGATCCGGGTGGACACGCCGCGGCCGACGGTGCACGCGCGGAACCTCTACCACACGTCGGCGGCGATGTACGACGCGTGGGCGGCGTTTGATCCGGCGAGCGCCGGGGTGCTGGTGGACGTGTCGTCCCTCGGAACGTCGGCCGCTGCGGTGGAGGCGGACCGCGAGCGGGCGATCAGCCACGCGGCGTACGGGGTGCTGAGCGAGCGGTTCGCGGGGTCGCCCGGGGCGTCGACCTCGCTGAGCCGCTTCGAGGCGTTGATGGGGTCGCTGGGCTACGACCCGTCGGTGACCACGACCGTGGGCGACGACCCGGCGGCACTGGGCAACCGGATTGCGCAGTCGTACCTGGCCTACGGGCAGAGCGACGGGGCGAACGAGGCGGGCAACTACGCGGACACGTCGGGCTACACGCCGGTGAACCCGCCGCTGGTGGTGGACAGCGACACGATTGCGCTGATCGACCCGAACCGGTGGCAGCCGCTGACCATTGACGGGGCGACCCAGACGTTCCTGACGCCGCACTGGGGCGGGGTGGACACGTTTGCGGCCACCCGTCCCGACGGGGGCGGGGCGTACGGCAGCGACGTGCTGGCGCCGCCGCCAGCGTTCGGCACCGAGACGTTCCGGCGCGACGCGCTGGAGGTCATCCGGTTCAGCAGCACGCTGGACCCGGACAACCCGGCGACGATCAACCTGTCGCCGGGGGTGCGGGGCAACAACCCGCTGGGCACCGACGACGGCACGGGGCACGCGGTCAACCCGGCCACGGGCTTGGCCTACGCCGACGCCTTCGTGAATCTGGGCGACTGGGGGCGGGTGCTGGCGGAGTTCTGGGCCGACGGGCCCCAGAGTGAGACCCCACCCGGGCACTGGAACGTCATCGCGCGGGAAGTCAGCGACAGCCCGCTGCTGGAGAAGCGCATCGGCGGCAGCGGGCCGGTGGTCGACGACCTGGAGTGGGACGTGAAGCTGGGGCTGGCGCTCAACGGGGCGGCTCACGACGCGGCGGTGGCGGCGTGGGACCTGAAGCCGACCGTGGACTACGTGCGGCCGATCTCGATGATCCGCTACATGGGCAGCCTGGGCCAGAGCAGCGACCCGGGCGCCGCGGGCTACGACCCGAACGGCCTGCCACTGGAGGACGGGCTGGTCGAGGTGGTCACCGACGTGACGGCGGCGGCGGGCGGGCGGCACGAGGGGCTGGACATCGGCAGCGTCGCGGTGTTCGCCTGGCAGGGCTACGCCGACGGCACCGACCCCGACGACGAGGCCGGCGGCTTCGCGGGGGTGGGCTGGGTGCCGGCGACCGAGTGGCTGCCGTACCAGGCCGAGGGCTTTGTGACCCCGGGCTTCGCGGGCTACGTGAGCGGGCACAGCACCTTCAGCCGGGCGATGGCCGAGGTGCTGGCGGCGTTCACCGGCGACGACCACTTCCCCGGCGGGCTGGGCACGTTCGACTTTGAACTCGGCCGCGGGCTGGGCTTCGAAGAAGGCCCGAGCGACGACGTGCTCTTGCAGTGGGCGACGTACTTTGACGCGGCCGACGAGGCGGGGCTGAGCCGGCTGTACGGCGGCATCCACGTGGCGGCGGACGACTACGACGGCCGCGTGCTGGGGGCGGGCCTGGGTCAGGACGCGTACGCCCGGGCGCTGGCCTACTTCGGCGGGAACGCCACCGCGGTGCCGTCGCCCGCGGCGCTGCCGGCGGGGCTGCTGCTGCTGGGCGGGCTGCTGACGCGGCGGCGGAGCCGAGCCTGAAGGCCATCAACGCCGCCGACGCGGAAGCCGCCGCGGGGCGAGCAGCCCCAGCCCGGCGATCAGCAGGGCGGTCGCCGGCTCGGGGATCAGGGCCGCGTTGGTGGTGAGGCTGACCAGACTCTCGGGGGCGAGGGTGAGGGTGACCACGCCGTCGCTGACCACCAGGTCGGTCAGACGTTCGAAGGTGGCAATGCGGTCGGTGGCCACGCCGGCGAGCACGAGCTCGTCGAGGTCGATGCCGTACTCCGTCGACAGGTCCACGAGGTCGAGCGCGACGCCCTTGGCCTGGGCAAAGGTGTTGATGAAGACCAGCGAGAAGTCGTCGGTCGCCTCGTCCACGAACAGCGAGCCGAGCAGGTCGCCGCGGAAGTGGTCGGCGGCGGTGTCGCCGCGGCCCGCATCGGCGGCGAGCGCGAGGTCGAGCCCGTGGCGGACCATGCCCGGGCGGACGAAGCGGCTGTAGTGCCTGGCGGCGGCGAACTTCTTGTCGTCGGGCCCGGCGGTGTAGTCCTGGTCGGCGCCAACCCGCAGCAGCACTTCGCGTTCCTGCGATTCGTTGTCGGCACTGAAGGTCAGCTGCCAGTAGAGGTAGGCGTTGACGTTGCCGTCGGCCAGCGCGTGGTGCAGGCCCACGGCCTGGGACAGGGCGGAGCCGAAGTTGGGCCCGGAGGGGTTGTCGCTGACGTTGGTGTCGCCGGTCCAGCGGTGGGGGTCGCCGCTGGTTTCGGTCTGCCAGTTGAGCGCGCCGGCGCGGCCGAGGGGGTCGTTGTTCAGACCCGCGAAGCTGTTGCGGTTGAAGTCGTCCGGGTCGTTCTTGTTGCCCCCGGTGTAGCCGTCGAGGTAGCGTCCCCAGGCGCCGGTGGGGTTGACCTGCAGGTCGCCGCCGCGGAGGGGCCCGCGGTTGCGGCCGTCGACGCCGTGGGTCGCGTAGCCGTCGATGAGGCGGTCGCCCGACGCGACCTCGGCGGCCCAGATCGCTTCGAGGATCTCGGCCTGCACGTTGAGCGCGGCGTCGTCGCGCTGGGGGTCTTTGACGTCGCGGTCGACCACGACGGACCCGTTGACGTCGCGGGCGCGGTCGACGCGTGACCCGATGCCGATGGACTCGGCGGCGACGACCCGGGTGGTGATGCCGTAGTTGTCGAACGCGCGGTCGACCTCCTGCAGGGCCGCGACGTAGAGGCCGGGGTTGGAGAGGTGGCTGGAGACGAACCCGGCGAAGAGCGACGGCTCGTTCTGAATCGACAGGTAGTCGAGCTTGACGCCCTCGACGGTTTCGAGGCCGCGGACGTAGGCGGCGACGTACTCGCCGAATTGCTCCAGGGTATCGGAGTCGCCGCGGATCGATCCCCCGACCGAGTCGCCGGCGGGCGTGAGGTAGGGGGTGTTGGCCTTGCCGTCGGGCAACCGCTCGCCGGTGAACTGATCCACGCGGTTGCCCTTCATCCAGTGCGGGGGTGTCCACAGGGTGCCGATCAGCTGGAAGTCCTTACCGATGCGCGGGGCCACCGCCTGCGCGGCGCGGACGCCGACGCGGGTGCGGTACGAGCCGAAGTCGAACCGCTTGATGTTGTTGGCCAGCGCCGCGACGCCGAGCGTTTGGTCGGGGTTTTCGGGATCGACCGTGTGAAAGGTGTCGAAGGCGACCGGCGTGGTGTAGTCCAGGTCGAAGCGGCTCGTCGATGGGTTCCGCAGCGCGACCGCCTGGTGCGACAACTCGATACGCAGGATGTTGGCGCCCAGGTCGTCGGCGAACGAGCGTGCGAACGCGTCGTAGTCGTACCAGTCGCGGTCCGAGTCGATCCCGTCGTCGGCCGAGAAGACGGCGGTGCCGAAGCCCGCGATGGTCTGGCTGCGGCCGCCGGCCGCGACGCTGAAGGTGCTGACGGCGGTTTGGGCCGACGCGCCGGGCAGGGCGAGCAGCGGCCACGCGCTCACCAGAACGGCGGCCCGCAACGCGCCGCCGCGTCGCAAGCCCTCCCGGAAAAGAACGAGTGACATAAAGGTCTCCGGGCGGGGGGCTTCCTAGGGAGCCCGAACAGTAGCGGCTGTGCCGCAGCCGCGTCAACCAATGTGTTTGCCTTGTTTCCGATCACAATCCGCCCACGCCATGAATCGCGATCACCGGGGCTGAAGCGGTCTTACGCCGCGATTTGCAGCGGCCCGTTCTCGGGCCCGGTCGACGCGGCGCGGACGCAGAACGCGGCGGCTTCGTCGGGCGGCAGCGGGCGGCTGAAGTAATAGCCCTGGGCGAAGTCGCAACGCAGTCCGCAGACCACGTTGAGCTGCGGGTCGGTTTCGATGCCTTCGGCCACGACCGCGAACTTCAGCGTGCGTGCAAGCTCGGTCACGGTCTGCAGCACCGCGGTCAGCGACGCGTCCTGACCGAGGTTGCCGATGAACGACCGGTCGATCTTCAGGACGTCGATCGGGAAGTTGTGCAGGCACGCCAGCGACGAGTGACCGGTGCCGAAGTCGTCGATGTCGATCCGCATGCCGGCGGCTCGCAAGCGGCGGAGGTTGGCCAGCGCCACCTCGGGGTTGGACATGACCTCGCTCTCGGTCACCTCCAGGTGCAGCCGGTCAGCCGGCACGCCGTGGCGGGCCAGCGCATCGACCACGCACTCCACCAGGTCGGGCTGCACCAGCTGCTTACGCGAGAGGTTCACGCTCAGCGAGGTGCCCGCGGGGAAGCCGGGGCGGCGGCGCCATCCGGCGTAGTGGGCCAGCGAGGCGTCGAGGATCCACGCGCCCAGGGGCAGGATGACCCCGTTGGCCTCGGCGAGCGGGATAAACCGGTCGGGACCCACGCGGCCGTGCACGGGGTGGGTCCAGCGGACCAGCGCCTCGCAGCTCTCAACGGCCCCGGTGGCGAGCGAGACGATCGGCTGGAACTCGACGAAGAACTCGCCGCGTTCGAGCGCCAGGTGCAGGTCGTGCTCGAGCGAGAGGCGGTTCTGCTCGCGGGTCCGCATCGCCTGATCAAACACGCGGTAGGTGCCGCTGCCCCCGCGTTTGGCCTCGTACATGGCGGTGTCGGCGTCGCGGATCACCGCCTCGGCGCTGGCGTGGCGGGCGTGGCCACACGCCACGCCGATGCTGGCGGTGGAGACGATCTCCTTGCCGGCCAGCAGGTAGCGCCGGCTGAGCACCTTGAGCAGCCGCTCGGCGACCCCCGCGGCGTCGGCGGGGTCGGCCAGGCCGTCCAGCACCACGATGAACTCGTCGCCGCCCAGGCGTGCGGCGGTGGGGCCCGGGGTCTGGGCGGGATCGATCTCCGCGAGCTCCCTTGGGCCTCCCATGGCCGCGGCGTCGTGGGGCCGCAGGGTCTGGATCAGCCGCGTGCTGATCTCGCAGAGCAGCTGATCGCCCGCGTCGTGGCCCAGGGTGTCGTTGATGACCTTAAAGCGATCGAAGTCCAGGAAGAGCACCGCAAAGTGGTACCCCGGTACCCGTCGGCTGCGGTGCAGGGCCTGCTCGATCGACTCGACAATGCGGGTGCGGTTGGGCAGCCCGGTCAGGCGGTCGGTGTGGGCGGCGTGCCGCAGATCCAGGGTCATCATCTTCGCAATGCCCTCGGCCCGGCGCAGGGTTCCGGTCTGGTTGAGCAGCAGCAGGGCGAGCAGGAGCGCGAGCAGCACGCCGCCGACGCCGGTGGCGATCATCGGGGTCGGCGACGCCGACCGAAAGGTGTCGCTGGCCGCTACCGCGATCTGCCATTCCTGCCCCCCGATCGGGACCGTGATGACCGCGCGGCGTGTCGCCGCGGTGGGGTGGGTATACAACCCGCCTTCGGTGAGCAGCTCGTCGCGGTCGCTGTAGATCAGCCCCGTCCGCGTGAGGTTGTTCCCGGCGAACACCTCGAAGTCCACCTCGCCGTCGACCCGCCCGTCGGCGCCCGTGAAGACCCGCTCGGCCAGCAGCGTCATGTAGACCCAGCCCCGCAGTGCCGCGTGGCGCTGGCGCGACGTGTCGATCGGCAGGCCCGGGGCGTACTCGGGCAGCAGCAGCAGAAAGCCGACGCCCTCTTCGCCGGCCTGCACGAGCGTGATGGGTTCGGTCAGCGCCGGCCGGCCGGTGAGCATCGCCTTTTGAGCCGCGGTCCGGCGTCGCGGCTCCTGCCCGACGTCCAGTCCCAGGGCGGCCCGGTTGGGTCCGAGAGGCTCGACGTACTTGATGATCAGGTGGTCGTCGTGGGTGGCGAAGGGGGCCAGGTCCCGCAGCGCGAAACCCGGTGCATCGTCCTCGCGGATCTTCGTGAGATACGCTTCCAGATCCGTGGCGGGCACGCGCTCGATGTAGCCGAGCCCGGTCGCGGCGGGGAACTCTCGCGGCATGTCGCGCGACCCCACGAGGCGGCTGAACTCCCGGCGGTCGACGAACTCACTGGACACGAACACGCTGCGCGTCCCCATGAGGCCGTAGGCGTAGACCCCCACGCGGCGGACGATCTCGTCGCTGAGCTTTTCGGTGAGCGCGGCGAAGCGCTGGGCGTCGGCCGCGCGGTTCATCCGGTGCATCAGGGCGGTGGTCACGCCGGTGGCCAGGAGGACCGCCAGCACCAGCATCGCCGCGGCCGGCACGCCGGCGCGGCGGTCCGCCGCGGGCCGCGGGCGGCGAATCGCTGTGGCCGATCCGTGCACGGTGCGACGCGGGTGGTGGGGCGGGGGCGGCATAAACGGGTACCCGAACGTGGGAGGCGTCTTGTCCCGTGACGGAGAAGTGCCCGTCCACGGTGACCCCCGGGGCGGCGGGGCGGGGGAGGTCAACACCAGACCCCACGCCTTCCGCCGTTCATCGGCCGATACACACGTACCGTGAAGTGGATACGAACCATTTCTTAACTATTTTCCCGGGGTTGCCCACCGAAGACGACGCCGAGCCGTCGCGATGGCCGCCACGCCCCACGCCCCACGCCCCCGGTTCACCGGGCCCCGCGGCCGGGCGCGTCGTCCACCAGCGGCGCATTGGCGGCGGCTTCTGCCTGCTGCCGGCGGAAGCCGTGCAGCTTCTCCCTGAGCGGCGGGCGGCTGTTGGCCAGGATGGCCACCGCGAGCAGGGCGGCGTTTTTAGCGCCGCTGTCACCGATGGCGAGGGTGCCCACCGGCACGCCACCGGGCATCTGCACGATGCTCAGCAGCGAATCGAGCCCGCCAAGGGCGCGGCTCTTGATGGGCACGCCCAGCACCGGAACCACGGTGCCGCTGGCGATCATGCCCGGCAGGTGGGCGGCGCCGCCGGCGCCGGCGATGATTACCTCGAGCCCGCGCGACTCGCCGGACTTCGCGTAGTCGAACATCAGCTCGGGCGTGCGGTGGGCGCTGGTGATCCTCTTCTCATACGGCACACCGAAGTCGTCGAGCACAGCGGCGGCCAGCCTGAGGCACGGCCAGTCGGACGCGGATCCCATCACGATGCCGACGAGGGGGGAGGGGGTGGACATGGGGTCAATCGTAACGCCCCGCCGCGGGGTGCCCGGTGGTGCCGGTGTCTCTCAACGCGCCGGTGTCTCTCAACGCGATGGAACCGCCTCCGGCGTGGCTTTGATAACGGGCGGGGACGCCCGTTCCACTTTCGCACCAGGGGGTCAGCAGCAAGAACGAAGGAAAAACCGCCGGCGTCCGCTTGTGTCCGACCCTGAACCCCGACCCCTGAACCCTAAACCCTTCCTGCCTCACTTCGGGTGCCACGTCAGCCGGCACACGTCGCCGACGTAGTGGATGCGGATCTGGTTCGTCACGCCGGGGATGCCCAGGGGGTCGCCCTTGACGATCACCACCCCGTCGCCGGGATCGGCCCATCCGTTGTCCACCAGCAGGCCATCGACGGATTCAACGAAAGCGATGCCGTCGACCGGTCGTTCCATAAACACCGGGTGGACGCCGAAGTGCAGGCTCATGCGGCGCAGGGCGACCTGGTTGCCGCTGACCGCGACCACCGGCACCCGCAGGCGGTTCTGGCTCAGGTAGCGGGCTCCGCCGCCCAGCTCGCTCCACATGACCACGCACTTGGGGACCAGGTCGTTGACGATCGTCGATACGCCGTGCGCCAGCGCGGCGGTGCGGTAGCGTGTCTCTTTCAGGTTGGCGGGCGGGCGGGTCGTGCCGGCACGCTGGTCGGCGTCGTAGGCCTCAGTCAGCGTGGCGGTGCGGGCCATCACGCGGATGACCTCGAGCGGGTGTTTGCCTACGGCGGTCTCGCCGCTGCACATCACCGCGTCGGCGCCGTCGATGATTGCGTTGGCCACGTCGCTCACCTCGGCCCGCGTGGGGTACGGGTTCTCGATCATGCTCTCGAGCATCTGCGTGGCCACGATCACCGGTTTTCCGTGGGCGTGAGCACGGCGGATGATGGTCTTCTGCATCACCGGCACGCAAGCCAGGTCCATCTCCACGCCCAGGTCACCGCGGGCGACCATCACGCCGTCGGCCGCGTCCAGGATGCCGTCCAGCTCGTCGATGGCCTGGGGCTTCTCGATCTTGGCGATGATCGGCAGCGAGGTGTGGCTGCGCATGTCCGTGTTGTCGCGGCCCAGGGTTTTCAGCAGCTCGTTGAGCCGGTGCACGTCCGCCGCCTTGCGCACGAAAGAGAGCGCGAGGAAGTCGCATCCCGCCTCGACCGCCCACGCGGCGCACTCCTCGTCCCATTCGGTCAGCGCGGGGGCGCTCACGTCGGTGTCGGGCAGATTCACGCCCTTCTTGTTGCTCAACGTGCCGCCCACCGTCACCGTGGCGACGAGGCACTTGCCGCCGGGGTCCTGCGGCGAGGGGTCGGCGGCGTGGCCGGTCACCAGCATGCGGATGGCCCCGTCGTTGACCAGCAGCCGCTGTCCGTCCGCCACGTCGTCGACCATCTCGGGGTAGGTGGTGCCGACCGTGACCACCCCCGAGTCCGCGTCGCGGTCGGCCACCACGTCACGCGTGGTGAAACGCACCGTGTCGCCGGCGGCGAGCTCGATGGCGCCGCCTTCAACCGAGGTGACGCGGATCTTGGGTCCCGACAGGTCGCCCAGGATGCCCACCGGCTGGCCGGTGTCCAGCGACGCCTGCCGGATCAGATCCACCGTGGCCTGGAACTGCGGGAGGTCGCCGTGCGAGCAGTTGACGCGGAAGACGCGGACGCCTTCCTCGATCATTTTCGCCAGGGTGACCGGATCTGCGCAGGCCGGACCGACCGTCGCGAGGATCCGCGTGAGAAGGAAGGGGTTGCCAGATGCGGACATGCGGCGAGTGTAGTGGCACTCGGTCCGACCCACACCGCGTGTAAATCGGCCGATCGACACGGGTACGAAAAAGGCCGCGTGGCGGCCGTGACCGCGGAGCTGCACGTGGGGGCGCACAAGCAACTCAACGCAGTCACGACCGCCTCACGGCCTTCGTCAAACAAGCATAGGCAAACAAACGGGCGGGGGAAAGCCGGCGGGCTCAACTTTTTTTTCAGGGGCGATGGGGGCCCGGGAGCCGGCCGCGGAGGCGAACGCTGCGAGGGGGGTCAATGTCGCAGCGCCAAGTGCTGATCCGCGGCCGGCTCTCACGCCGCCTTGGGGTGCAAATCGTGCGGAGATGGGTGACGACCCGCGGTCGCCGCCAACGCCAGACCTATCTTAAACATTACCGGGAATAACTTCGCTAGAAATCCTTGCGGGTGATACTAGCCTCTTCAAACGCCCCGGGCGCTGAATCACCCCGATGTTAATGATTGTCTATTTTCGGCACCCACGCCGGCCCCGCGTACGGCCTGATCATTACGCAAAACTCTTAAACACCGTTCACGCCGACCCGACGCGGCGTTTTGTTCGTTAGTTGTAGATGCAAGGACGCACCGCCACTCCATCACCCTCCCCGCGCCAGGACTCCACGCTCAC